>Ga0308163_10000420_pt1 | contig 80130 bp, 73 predicted proteins | sample PhyTR1_FD_201037 | JGI IMG/M metagenome (GOLD analysis project Ga0308163, IMG submission 201037) | Phyllosphere microbial communities from UC Gill Tract Community Farm, Albany, California, United States - DLSLT.R1 | ecosystem: Host-associated > Plants > Phyllosphere > Unclassified | place: USA... | reverse complement strand
CTCATCAACACGCTGCAGGGCGTGGCGATCATCTACATCGGCTCGACCATGTCGGTCGCGATCTGGATGATGGCGGCGTACATCGACTCCATCCCCATCACCCTGGAGGAGGCGGCGTGGATGGACGGCGCGAGCGTGTTCGGCGGCTTCGTGCGCGTCGTGCTGCGCAACTCGCTGCCGGGCATCCTCTCGACCGCGATCTTCTCGTTCCTGCTGGCCTGGAACGACTACCTGATCGCGCTCCTGTTCCTGCAGGACTTCACGAAGTACACCCTCCCCATCGGCCTCAACACGTTCTTCCAGCAGAACGCGGCCGACTGGGGCTCGGTGATGGCGGTCGCGGTCATCATGATGCTGCCGCCCGTGCTGATCTTCGCCCTGCTGAACAAGTACTTCAGCGTCGGCGGGATCGGCGGGTCGCTCGCCGGGAGGTGAGGCGGCCGGCCGCGCTGCGGCCGGCGCGCGGGTGATGCCGCGCGCGAGACGAGAGCCCGCTCCCGTGATTCTGAATGCGATGCATCCGGACGGATCGCGGGAGCGGGCTCTCGTCGTGCGGCGCTACTTCGTCTGGTTCGGATGCCGGGTGTGGACCTGCTCGAGGAAGACCGTCTGCCCCTCGACGTAGAACCAGATGCGGGCGTCCCCGCGCGCGGTGGGCTTGTGCTGCCAGCGGACGTGGCGCGTGCCGGCGCGCGTGACGACACCGAGCTCCTCGCCCTTGAGCGGGTAGTTCGTCGGCGTGCGCTCGGTCGGGGTGCGGGTGAGGAAGTCCCACGTGTCCGCCAGCGGGCCGCGCATAGTGGCGGCGAGGTCCTGCCACCCCTTGCGCGCGCTCTCGGTGGCGAAGACGAGTCTGTGCTCGGACTTCTTCGTGGGACGTGGGACCTGGGGATCCTTCGCCACGGTCAGGGGTGCTCGACCGGCAGCGGACGTTCGAGCCACTCGACCGGCGAGTCCGCCAGCCCGGCGGCGATGGCCGTCGCGGTCTCGCGCCAGGAGGTGAGCTCGGCGATGGCGAGGTGGGGCTGCCCCGTGGAGAAGGACGCTCGAGCGGCATCCACGAGCTCGCGCGCGCAGCTCTCCTGGTCTCCAGCGGAGAGGGCGAGCATCCACGGGAACCGCTGCGCCATGCGCGAGGACAGGGAGCCCTCGTCATCCAGGGTGACGGTGATGAGGTCGGCCGCGAGCTGGAGGAGCTGCGCCTGCGCGTCCGCGGCGCTCTGCGACATCAGCACCAGGGTCTCGCCGTCGCGTCGCGTCACCTGCACGGGGTGCTCCTCCGCCTCGGCGAACACGTCCGCGGAGTGCTTGCTCAGGTCGGACGAGCGACGGGTCGTCGTGCGGCCGTCGTGGAGGAGGGACATGGCGTCATCTTATTCGGAACGTGTTCGGAAGTCCACGTCGTTCATCAGGCATCGTCGCGCTCCTCGTACGCGGCCCGCCGCTCCTGCACCGCGCGGATGCGCGCGATGTCGAACTTCGGCCGGCGGTGGGCGTCGTAGATGCCGTTCTGCTCCTGGAACGTGTCGGTGAGCTGCGTGTAGCAGTAGCCGAACATGCGCGGATCCTCGAGCAGCACCTCGGTGAGGCCGCGGAACCGGGCGTGCCACTCCTCCACCGTGCGGACGCGCTCGCCGTAGCCCCAGGAGACGGCGCGCTCGGGGTCGTCCTCGGAGGCCGCCGCCGCCGCCGCGTCGGCCTCGTCCGGGTTCCACCAGATGCCGCCGTACTCCGAAACGAAGAACGGCTGTCCGGCGTACGGCACCGACATCGCGCGGCCGTCCAGCTCGTTGACGAACGGGCGGCCCTCGGCGAGGCCCGCCTGCTCGCGGCGGAACGCGTCCGGATCCTGCTCGTAGGAGTGGGAGTCGTAGACGTCGGCGCCGGGCACGCGGTGCGAGTAGCCGGAGGCGTCGAGGACGGGGCGCGACGGATCCGCCGCTTTCGTCGCCCGGTACATGCCGACGGTCACGTCGTCGAGCTGCGTGATGCGGTCGTGCAGCGCCTGGTACGTCTCGTTCAGCGGGCACCAGCCGACGATCGACGGGTGGGAGCGGTCGCGCTCGACCGCCTCGATCCACTGGGTGATGAACGACGCCGTCGGCTGCTGCGCGTCCTTGCCGAGGCCGCCGCCCGCGCCCCAGTCGCCGAATTCGCCCCAGACGAGGTAGCCGAGCCGGTCGGCGTGGAAGAGGTAGCGCTCCTCGAAGACCTTCTGGTGCAGGCGCGCGCCGTTGAAGCCCGCGGCCATCGACAGCTCGATGTCGCGGACGAGCGCGGCGTCGTCGGGCGAGGTCATGAGCGTGTCGGGCCAGTAGCCCTGGTCGAGCACGAGGCGCTGGAAGACGCGGCGGCCGTTGAGGAGGAGGTCATGCCCGTCGATCGCGATGGAGCGGAGGCCGCCGTAGGACGCGACCTCGTCCACCGCTTCGTCGTCGGCGTCGACCAGGCGCAGCGCGATGTCGTAGAGGTGCGGATCCTCCGGCGACCACGGCCGGACGCGGTCGGCGGGGATCCGGAGGACGACCCGGGCGCCGAGCGCCGCGGGCACGGCCGCGCGCGTGATCTCGCCCGCCGCGTCCCGGAGCACGGCCTCGAAGCGGAGGCCCGCCGTGCGCGGCGCGAGCTCGGGCGTCACCGTGAACGACGCGTCGCCGAGCTGCGGCTCGATGTGCGCGGAGCGGATGTGCGCCTCCGGCACCGGCTCCAGCCACACCGTCTGCCAGATCCCGGTGGTGCGCGTGTAGAAGCACTCGGTGTTGGCGAACCAGGTGGCCTGCTTGCCGCGCGCCTGCGGCTCGTCGCGGGTGTCGCGGGCGCGGACCGTGATGACGAGCTCCTCCTCGTCGGCCCGCACGCCGAGGTCGGCCGTGAACGACGTGAAGCCGCCGCGGTGCCGGGCGACCTCCTCGCCGCCGACCCACACGGTGGCGTCGTGGTCGACCGCGCCGAAGTGGAGGAAGATCCGACGCCCGCTCCAGCCGGCGGGGATCCGCACGGTGCGGCGGTACCAGACCGCGGTGAGGAAGTCGACGTCGCCGATGCCCGAGGCCACCGACTCCGGCGCGAACGGCACGAGGATCTCCTCCGCGAGCTCCCGCTCGAGCAGCCCCCGCTCGAGGCCCGAGTCGCCGCGGTCGCGCTCGAAGGCCCAGGTGCCGTTGAGGACGAGCCAGTCCGGCCGCGTGGACTGCGGCCGCGGGTGCTCGGGCTTCGGGATCGCGGGGGTCTGGATCGCGGTGGCGGGGGCGTCGCTCATGATCGGGCTTCCTTCTGTCGAGACGGAGGGGAGGGGCGGTCGATGCTCGGATCGCCGCGGCGGTCACCGGGGCGTCGGCGCGGTCGCGATCTCCGGGCAGATCTCGAGGACGGAGGGATGCAGGCGGACGACGCGGTCCGGCATCAGCGCCACGACCGGCTCGTAGGTCTGGAGGTACGCCTGGAAGTTGAGGACGCCCAGCAGGGCACGGTCGTGGTCGTCGAGCTCCTCGCCGTGATGCAGCCGCGACAGCACGGGGAGGGCGCCCGTCCACGACACGAGGTGCTGCAGGCTGAACCGCGCGTCCTCGTCGCCGACGATCCACTTCCGCAGCGGGTGGTCCGCCGGGCCCGGGTTCACGATCGTGCGTCTGCCAGCGCTCATGTCGTCCTCCCCGGCTCGGGATCAGTCCCGGACGGCTGCCGCCGCCTCCGCTTCGAGCGTAGCCGCGGGCGACGGCCTGAGCGCGAGCCTCGGCGTCATCGTGCTGCGCGTGCGCGGCGGGGAGGGCGAGCCCCGGGAGAGCGCGACACGGCGAGGCGGGCGCCGAGGGCGACGGCGGTCATGGCGTATGCGGCGGGCCGGGTGATCATCCGGGTCCTCCTCGCGGGGCGGCCGCGAGTCGTCCGCGGCTGGGTGCCGGCTTGGCGCATGCGCGGGATGAGGCCGGCGCGGGTCTTCGCGGCCGCATTCAGACGCTCTCGATGCATTTGCTCCGAGACTGGCGCGCCCGAGCAGCGTGGTCCTTCGCGGATGGATCCACGCCAGTATTCAGGTGGTGCTCGTCGGTGATGTGTCCGCCGAACCTGGCTCGAGTCCCTTCTCCGTGAGGTACTTCAATGCACGTTCCACCGTCGTGATCTTGCGTGCTAGCTCCTTCAGGGTCGCAGCCGACTCATCGCTGAACTCGTCGACGCGCTCGTATTCGCGACGCACCTCGATCTCCGTCTCGGTGAGGACGTTCCACACGGACGCGTCGGGCTCAAGATCCTGACGTGCGCGCAGGATCGTGGCAGCGAGACGTGTCTGCACGATTGATTCGACGGCTTCCGCCGCGGTGCCCGGGCTCGCGAGTCCGAAGGCGATACCGCCGCCTCCAGCCGTTACGAGGGTCCCCGCAGTGAGCAGCCCTCCGATCATGCCTCCAGGCCCGAACGCGGCGAGGGCGCTGGTGATCACAGCTCCGCCGACGAGCCCGGGCGCGGCGACGAGCGCCAGACCTCCTGTCGCAGCGATGATCGCTGCAGCACCGGCGCCGACGGCACCCCATTTGAGCCAATTGACGTTGCGGGCTCCGGTGAGTACGTCCTGGGCTTCCTTGGCCGCGGCGAATACGTCTGTGCCGTATCGACTCGTCAACCCCATCTCGGCCGTCAGATCCTCGAGGGCTGCCTGCCGCTTGTCCTTGGGCACCGCTATCTCGAACGGACGGATGACGTTCTCGGTGGCGAGGACGATGGTCAGCATCACCGCCTCGTCCTTCGACACGCGACGGCTGGGGAGCGGCTCCGGGACAGCGGCGTCGGGATTCGTGACATCGAATGCGAGCCGCGCGATCGAGAAGGGCAGGGGGCGCTTCTCCTCCGCCCTGCGTCGGGACAGCTGCTTCACGGCTTCTGCCTGCACGAGCCGGTACGCGCCGAGATACCGGTCTCGCAAATCGCTCTCCAGCTGCTGGGCGGTGAGGTGCGCGTACCGCAGCGCCAAGAGCGCGAACTCCTCCGACGCGTCCATCACAGCATCGACGTCACTGTCCACACGGACGAGCTCCGTGCTGAGGGAGCCGAGGAGTGCGAATCCGATAGCCGCGGCGACCGACTCGTGGCTGAGATAAGCCACGGCGGCATGAGCTGGTTCCCCGAATTGCTTCGTGTTGATGCGGAAGTCGATCATCCACGGGAACACGGAGGACACGCCTCGGTGGGCGGAGACAGGATCTCCGACATTCCAGAAGTTGAGCCACCAACCGAGGTTGTTGGGCGGTTCCCGCAGAGCGTCGCTCAGCTTGTCGACATCCACGCTCCCGTGCGCAAGGGGGCTCCCGATCGTGATCAAGCCGCATACCCTGACGCCTGCGGGGAGACGTCGCAGCAGATCGGCGGCGATCACCGACCCGAGGCTGTGGCCCACGATCACCAGATCGCCTGTCCGCGGGACCTGGCGAAGGATCAGATCGAGAACCTGAGCCCTGATCTGCGGGTCGTTCGCGTAATTGCGGGCCTGCTCGAACCTCCGGTGACGGAGCACAGCCGCGAAAGCGGGGTCGACGCCCGGGATGTCGAGTCCGCCGTCGTGCCGTCCGAAGCGGAATTCCACCGCTCCCATCCTCCGTTCGAAATCACGGCGATTACGCCGCGCGGCATCCCTGGCAAGCGGCTTGACGGTCACGGCGGGAAGATCAACTCGCACATCCCAGCCGCGCAGAGCGTGCGCGTACTTGGGCGCGATGATCTCGACGTCGTCCAGTTCGGGATAGCCGGCTGCTACCAGTCCATTCGTGAGCTGGCTCTTCCAGTCGTCGTCTTGATCGCCATCGCCGACGCCATGCAGGAAGAGCAGGACAGCTTGATCGGTCATGGCTCGAACCCCGTTCGTCGACGTCCCTGACCGTGGATGTTCGGGGGATCCAGTCGAACCTATCGAGACACGGCTCGCTGAGGAATGTTCGCGCTCTCCCCTTTCGGGGGCGCATCACCGGTACACGTAGAACCCCTCGCCCGACTCCACGCCGAGCTTGCCCTTGTCGAGGTACTCGCTCTTGAGGTGCGCCGCCCACGCCTGCGCGCCCGGCTCGTCGCTCGCGGCGGAGACCGCGTAGGCCGTGCGGAGGCCGACGACGTCGTAGATCTGGAACGGGCCGAGAGGCGCGCCGGTCGCGATGCGCCAGGTGGTGTCGACGGTCTCCGGATCCGCGACCCCGGTCAGTACGAGGCCCGCGGCCGCCTCCAGCAGCGGCACGAGGAGCGAGTTGAGCACATAGCCGGGCTGCTCCTTCTTCAGCGGGATCGGGACCATGCCGATCTCCTCCGCGAACGTGACCACCCGGTCGAACACCTCGGGCGACGTGCGCTCCGTGCCCATGACCTCGGCCGTGTTCTGCCGCCACACGTGGTTCGCGAAGTGCAGCGCGAGGAAGCGGTCGGGGCGGCCGGTGGAGTCGGCGATGTCGCTCGGGAGGAGCGTCGACGAGTTGGTGGCGAAGACCGTGCGCTCGGGGGCGGCGTCGGCGATGCGGCGGTAGACGTCCTGCTTGAGGTCGAGGCGCTCGGGGACGGCCTCGATCACGAGGTCGGCGTCGGCGACGGAGGCGGCGAGGTCGCTCGTCAGCGTGATCCTCGCGGCCGCGGCGGTCGCGGACTCCCGGGTCTCCTCGCCGGACTCGGACACGAACTGCGCGACGATCGCGTCGAGCCGTCCGCGCGCGGCCTCGAGCGCGGCGTCGTCCATGTCGTAGCTCGTCACGGTCTTGCCGTGGTTCGCGGCCTGGAACGCGATCTGCGCGCCGAGCACCCCCGCGCCGAGGACGGTGACCTCCGTGATGTCGGGCATGGCGGACTCCTTCGTCGCGGACGCGCGCAGGCGGCGGGCGGGTCCCGTGCCGGGCGTCCTCGCCAGCGAACCACCGGGGGCGGCGGTCGACCGGATCCGTGCGGCCAGCGGACAGGAGCCCAGGCGGACGACGTGCGCGTCCGGCGGGTGGGCCGCTCAGCGCCCTCCGCTGCTCGCGCGCTGGATGAGCCGGGGCGAGAGCGTCACGGTCTCGTGCACGTGGTCCGCGGGCGAGGTGATCTCCTCGGCCAGCAGCCGCATCGCCCGCCGCCCCATCTCCAGGCCCGGCTGGCCGACCGTGGACAGCGGCAGGAGCGTGCTGTCGGCGAAGTGGTTGTCGTCGTAGCCGACGATGGCGATGTCCTCGGGGATCCGGATCCCCTCCACGAGGAGCGACTGCACGATGCCCGCGGCGACGGCGTCGGACGCGGAGACGATGCCGTCGGGGCGCGACGCCGGCGCCCTCCCGGCGATCTCCCGACCCAGCGCGATGCCCGGTTGCACGGTGAGCTTGGGCGTGGTCAGGAGCTCCAGCGTCACGCCGCTCGCCGCCCGGACGGCGCGCGACGCCCCCTCGAAGCGGTCGCGCACGGCGGTGAGGCTGAGCGGCCCGCCGACGAACACGAGGCGGGTCCGTCCCTGGTCGATGAGGTGCTGCGCCGACAGCTCGCCTCCGAGCACCTCGTCGACGACCACGCCGCAGCTCTCGCCGTCGACCCCCGGCCAGTTCACGTAGACGATCCGCGAGCCGCGTCGGCGGAGCGTCTGCACCTCGTCGAGCGGCCCGTCGAACGGGGCGAGGACGATGCCGGCAGCCCGCGCCTGCTCGAAGAGCTCGAGGTGCGCGGTCTGCTTGCCGAGGTCGACGTCGGAGTTCGCGAGCAGCACGCGGCGGCCGATCGAGTCGGCCTCCTGCTCGATGCCGCGGGAGATGTCGAGGAAGTAGGAGTTGCCGAGGTCGACCGCGATGAAGCCGATCGCCGTCCCCCGGCCGGCCGCCAGGTTGCGTGCCGTGCTGTTGGGCACGAACCCGAGCGTGGAGATCGCGTCGAGCACGCGGTCGCGGGTGCTGGCCCGGACGGCCGCCGGGCTGTTGAGCACGTTCGACACCGTCCCGATGGACACGCCCGCGAGCTTGGCCACGTCCGACATGAGCGGCGCCCGGCGCGGAGGTGTCGAGGAGGAGACCGTCATGGTGCTGCCGAGCGTACCTCGCCGTGACCGGATCGGAACTTGACAGAGCCGCGTCGCCGTGACTTACTTTGAAGCGCTTCAACTTCTGGAGCGCCCAGCCATTCAAGGAGGAATGTTGCTCAAGTCAGCTCGTCGGGCTGCTGCGGTCACCGCAGCGGGCGTGACCATCTTGGCCTTGTCCGCGTGCGCCGGCGGCGGAGGGGGCGCCGCTCCCACGGAGTTCACCGTCCTCGGCAACGTCGAGAACGAGGTCGTCCCTAAAACCCTTCAGACGCTCGCCGAGGGTGCGTGCAAGACCCAGCAGGCGGCCATGCCGCTCAAGGTCGACACCGTGCCGCAGACGAACCTCAACCAGCAGGTCCAGCTCCTCGCCGGCCAGGGCGGGCTCCCCGTCATGTACGCCGTCGACACCAGCGAGCTCACCCTCCAGCTGAAGGAGGCCGGCAGCGGCGCCGACTTCAGCACCCTCTTCGACGACCTGGGTGTCTCCGACAAGATCGAGCCCGCGGCGCGATCCACCGTCGAGTCCCTCTACGACGGCGACTTCGTGGTGCTGCCGACCGAGTACAACATCGAGGGCGTCTGGTACAACAAGGCCCAGTTCCAGGAGAAGGGCATCGCGGTCCCCGAGACGTGGGACGACCTGAAGGCCGCTGCCGCGACCTTCGAGTCCGACGGCGTCGTGCCGTTCTCCGCCAGCGGCGAGCAGGGTTGGCCCCTCACCCGCCTCATCGGCAACTACATCGAGCGCGACCTCGGTCCCGATGCGCTGCAGAAGGTCAAGGACGGTGACGCGAAGCTCACCGATCCCGAGTACGTCGCCGCCGCTCAGGAGGTCGCCGACCTCGGTGCCGCCGGCTACTTCGGCGAGGGCGTCGGATCCATCGACTACGACACCTCTCTCAACCAGTTCCTCAACGGCAGCTCGCCCATGATCTACATGGGCAGCTGGTTGCTGAGCAACATCGCCGATCCGGAGGCCAACAAGGTCGGCGAGGAGAACATCGGCTTCCTGCCGTTCCCCGACGTCGACGGCGGCGCCGGCGACAGCAGCCAGCTCGTCGCCAACGTGGGCCTGCCCTTCACCATCAACGAGTCGGCGCTGAACGACGACAGCCGCGCCTGGGTGAAGTGCATCACCGAGAACTACGGCACGGTCGCCCTGCAGGACAGCAGCCGCATCTCCGGGTTCACGGTCGACGGCGACGTCCCCACGTCGCCGCTGACCACCGAGGTCCGCGACCTCATCTCCTCCACGGACACCACCGTCCCGTGGTTCGAGGCGTACTTCTCCGCGCAGGCGACCACGACCTCGCAGCAGAACGCCGCGCAGCTCGTGACCGGTGCCATCACGGCGGAGCAGTTCATGACGCTGGTCCAGGGCGACCTGGACTGATCCCCCGCGCGGCCCCCGGGGAGACCCGGGGGCCGCGCCCCGTCCGCGACGACGCGCACCGAAGGCTCCCCATGAACCCCCTGCTCGGAGACCGGCGATCCACCCTGATCCTGGTCGGACCCGCCCTGCTCATCTACACCGTGGTGATGCTCGTGCCGATCATCGTGTCGGTCGGCTACACCTTCACCACGGGAAACGCCATCGTCGGCTTCCGGTTCTCCGGCGTCGAGAACTACATGGAGCTCCTCTCGGACACCCGGGTGCGCGACGCGCTGCTCCTCACCGTCCGCTACGCGATCGTCATGACCGTGCTGCAGGTCGGCTTCGGCTACCTGCTCGCGCTCACCTACGTCTTCGTGCTGCGCAAGTGGTCGAGCACGGTGCGGACCCTCGTGTTCTTCCCCGTCGTGCTGCCCACCGTCGCGGTCGCGCTGCTCTTCCAGCAGATGTTCGCGATCGCCCCGCAGAACGGCCTCGTCAACACGTTCCTGGAGGCCATCGGCCTGTCCTCCACCGACTGGTTCGGCGACGGCGGCACCGCGTTCCTCGTGATCATCCTCATGGACGTGTGGCGGTCGATGGGCTTCTACGGCGTGCTCCTCTACGCCGGCCTCCTCGACATCCCCGACGAGATCTTCGAGTCCGCGCGCCTCGACGGCGCCTCCGGCTTCGGGCTCGTGCGCCGGATCGTGCTGCCGCTCTCGCTGCCGGTGCTGATCTCGTCGCTGATCTTCTCCATCAACGGCACGCTCAAGGTCTTCGACAGCATCCTCGCGCTGACCAACGGCGGCCCCGGCACCTCGACGAGCCCGCTGACGATCTACATGTTCGACACGGCCTTCCGCTACGGGCAGTACGGCTACGGATCCACGGTGGCCTTCCTGCTCACGATCGTCTCGCTCGTCGTGACGGTCCTCATCTTCCGCGCCAACCGGCGCGACGCCACGAAGGGCTGATCGATGAGCACGACCACCCCCGCACAGACGCGCCTCGACGCGCCCCGTCCGTCCGCCCGATCCTCTCGGCGGTCCGTGTCGCCGCGGCGCGTCCTCGGCCGCGTCGTCAGCGGCGCGCTCGTCACGTTCCTGCTCGTCATCGTGGTGGGGCCGCTGATCTGGATGGTCCTCGGCTCCTTCAAGACGCAGGCCGAGTTCCTGGAGAACCCCGTCTGGATGCTGCCGCAGCAGTGGGACTTCGACAACTACGTCTTCGCGTGGACGACCGGGAACTTCGCGCAGTACGCGTTCAACTCGGTCGTGACGGTGATCCCGTCGCTGTTCCTCGTGCTGCTGCTCGGCTCGATGGCGGGCTTCGCGCTCGAGGTCCTCGTCTGGAAGGGCCGCGGCGCCGTGCTGCTCACGTTCCTCGCCGGGATCATGGTGCCGACGCAGATGATCCTGCTGCCGCTGTTCGCCGCGTACTTCCGCACCGGGCTCACGGGCACGCTCTGGCCGCTGATCATCACCTACACGGCGACGAGCCTGCCGCTCACGGTCTTCCTCATGGCGACATTCTTCCGGGCCGTGCCGCGCGAGGTGTTCGAGGCGGCCACGCTCGACGGAGCGAGCATCATCCGCTCGTTCTTCCTGGTCGGGCTGCCGATGGTGCGCAACGCGCTCTTCACGGTGGGCCTCGTGCAGTTCTTCATGCTCTGGAACGACCTGCTCATCGCGCTGACCTTCACCAACTCGGGCAACCTGCGTACCCTGCAGGTCGGCCTCCTCAACTTCACGGGCCAGTTCGGCTCGGTGCAGTACGGCCCGCTGTTCGCGGCCATCTGCCTCAACGTGATCGGAATCCTCGTGATCTACCTCTTCCTCAACAAGCAGGTCCAGAAGGGCCTGACCGCCGGCGCGGTCAAGGGCTGAGGCATGGCGCACATCGACGGCCCCGTCCGCTTCGAGCACCTCCGGGAGCCGCTCGGGATCGGCACCGCGCGTCCCCGGCTCAGCTGGCGCACGGTCGCCGATCCCGCATGGCGGCAGGCCGCCTACGAGGTCGAGCTGCGGCGCGGCGCGGGCGAGGTCGTCACCGAGCTCGTCCGCTCCGCCGACCAGGTGCTCGTGCCGTGGCCCGGCGCGCCGCTCGCGAGCCGTGAGCGCGCGACCGTCCGGATCCGCTTGCACGGCGAGGACGGCACGGCCGGGGAGTGGAGCCCGGGGACCGAGGTCGAGGCCGGGCTGCTGGATCCGTCCGACTGGTCGGCCGCGCCCGTCGGCGGCGCCTGGCCGGAGGAGGCCGGCACGGACCGGCGCCCGTCGCGCGTCCGCCGGACGTTCCGCCTGGACGCGCCCGTCGTCCGCGCCCGCCTGCACGCGAGCGCGCACGGCGTCTTCGAGGCCGAGGTCAACGGCACGCGCGTCGGCGACGACATCCTGGCGCCCGGCTGGACCTCCTACGGGTCGCGTCTGCGCTACCGCACCTACGACGTCACCGGCCTCCTGGCCGAGGGCGACAACGCGATCGGCGCGTGGCTCGGCGACGGCTGGTACCGCGGGCGCCTCGGCTTCGGCGGGGGCTACCACGACCTCTACGGCACCGACCTCTCCTTCATCGGGCAGCTCGAGGTCGAGCTCGCCGACGGATCCACCGTGCGCGTCGCGACCGACGCCTCGTGGGAGGCAAGCCCGAGCCCGATCCTCCTCAGCGGCCTGTACGACGGCGAGCGGTACGACCAGCGCCTCGACGACACGGCCTGGTCGACCGCCGGCGCTCCCGCCGACGGGTGGACGCCCGTCGCCGTCGGCAGCCGCGACCCGCGGACCCTCGTCGCCATGGAGCAGCCGCCCGTGCGCTGCACCGAGGAGCTCGCGCCGGTCGACGTGCGGCGCACCGCCTCCGGCGGGCACCTCCTCGACTTCGGCCAGAACCTCGTCGGCCGCCTGCGGATCGTGGTCGACGGGCCCGCCGGGCACGAGGTCACCCTCCGGCACGCCGAGGTGGTGCAGGACGGCGAGCTCTACCGCCGCACGCTCCGGATCGCCGCGGCCGAGGACGTCATCGTCCTCGCGGGCACGGGGCCGACGACCTGGGAGCCGCGGTTCACGATCCACGGGTTCCGCTACGCGGAGATCACCGGCTGGCCCGGCGACCTCGACCCGTCGGCGGTGACCGCGCGCGTCCACCACACCGACATGGAGCGCACCGGCTGGTTCGCGTCCTCCGACCCGGACCTCGACCGCCTGCACGAGAACGTGCTCTGGAGCACGCGCGGCAACTTCGTCGACATCCCCACCGACTGCCCGCAGCGCGACGAGCGGCTGGGGTGGACGGGCGACATCCAGGTGTTCGCCCCCACGGCGTCGTTCCTCTTCGACTGCTCCGGCATGCTCGGATCCTGGCTGCAGGACCTCGCGCTCGAGCAGCTCCCCGACGGCACCGTGCCGTGGTTCGTCCCGCGCATCCCGGGCGGGCCCTCGTGGGATCCGATCCAGCCGGGCGCCGTCTGGGGCGACGCCGCCGTGCTCACGCCGTGGGTGCTCTACGAGCGCTTCGGCGACGCCGGCGTGCTCGCGCAGCAGTACCCGTCGGCGAAGGCGTGGGTGGACCTCATCGTCTCGCTCGCGGGTCCCGACCGGCTCTGGGACGAGGGCTTCCAGCTCGGCGACTGGCTGGATCCGGCCGCGCCGCCCGAGGACCCCGCCGACGCCTCCACGGACCGGTACCTCGTGGCCACCGCCTACCTCGCCCAGTCGACGCTGCACCTCGCCCGCACCGCCGAGGTCCTCGGGCTCGACGACGACGCGGCGCACTACGCCCGCGTCGCCGAGGAGGTGCGCGACGCCTTCCGTCGCGCCTACGTCCTGCCCGACGGACGGATGACGAGCGACGCGCAGACCGCGTACTCGCTCGCCATCGAGTTCGGGCTGGTCACGGGCGACGACGCCGTCCGCGCGGGCGCCCGCCTCGCCGAGCTGGTGTCCGGGGCGGGCAACCGCATCGCCACGGGCTTCGCCGGCACGCCCCTCGTGACCGGCGCGCTCACCGCGACCGGCCACGCGGACACGGCCTACGACCTGCTGCTCGAGCGCTCCTGCCCGTCCTGGCTCTACACGGTGGGCATGGGCGGCACCACCATCTGGGAGCGCTGGGACAGCATGCTGCCCGACGGATCCGTGAACCCCGGCGAGATGACGAGCTTCAACCACTACGCGCTCGGCGCCGTCGCGGACTGGATGCACGGCACCATCGCCGGGCTCGCCCCCGCCGAGCCCGGCTGGCGTCGCATCCGCTTCGCTCCCACGCCCGGCGGCGGCCTGACTCATGCGAGCGCGCGCCACCTGTCGCCGTACGGCGACTGCGCGTCCGCCTGGCGGATCGTCGGCGCCACGATGCACGTCACCGTGACGCTGCCCGTCGGCACCACCGGGGACGTCGTGCTGCCCGACGGGTCGACGCACGTCGTCGGGCCGGGGGAGCACGGGTTCACCGCGTCCGTGGCGGAGGTCCTCGTCGCCGGGTGAGGCCGGCACGGCGCACGCTTGGCCGATGCGCTGCCGCAGCGGGCGCGGGCGCGGGCGCGGCCCAGGGCGCGGCGCTCGCGGCGCGTGCCGCTCAGCGGATCCGGACCGACGCGATCCTCAGGCCGCCCACCGCTCGAACCGGATGAGGTCGAACACGGCGCTGAACTCCGGCACCCCGTCCGCCGCGACCGGCCAGTCCGCGAGGTCGACGTCGCCGCTCGCCCAGGACCCCACGGTGACGACGAGCTGCACGAAGAACGGCTGATCGAAGGGCCACCCTCCCGCGGCGCGCGGATCCGTCGGCGCGGCGGAGTGGTAGACGTGGCCGTCGATGGCCCAGGTGATCGCCGACGGCGACCACTCGAGGGTGTGCTCGACCCACCGGCCCGCCAGGGAGGCGAGCGGACCGGCGTAGGTGCTGGAGATGGGCGAGGCGCCCGAGTACCCCGGTCCGTGGATCGACCCGAAGGGGGCGCCGGGCCGGCCGAGGGCGATCTCCGTGGCGTCGATCTCGCCGCACTGCGGCCAGCCGACGCGGTCGATGTCCTCGCCGAACAGGCAGACGCCCACCCCCACGCCGGTCCCGGTCGTGAGGAACTGCCGGGTGGTCAGCCGTCCATGCGGTCCCAGGACGCGCTTGCCCCGGGTGGTGATGCTCCCGGCGCGGTACGCGAACCCGTTGAGGGACTCCTTCCGTGCCTTGAGGACGAGGTTCTGCCCGTCCAGGAAGACCATCGCCGCGTCGTCGTACTGCTGGTCCCGGAGGTCGGTCTGGCCGCCGCCGACGATGGGGCTCCAGGATCCGGAGTCGAGGGCGGCGCCGCGGAACTGGTCCTCCCAGACCGTGACCCACCCGCCCGTCGCGGCGGCGCGGGCAGGGTGCGCGGGGTGCAGGGCGGTGGCGGCGACTCCCGCCAGGACGCCGGCCGTGACCGCCCGACGCGATACGGGGCGGGATGCTGCTGACTGGTCCATGGGGCTCCGATCCTCGACGGTCCTGCTACCTGCAGGTGATGGCGGCGTAGGGCGCGGTGGCGGTCGACGCGCCCGCCCCTGCGGTCGATGCTGCGACGGTGACCGAGGCCGTCCCGGCCGGGATCGACGACGTCCTGGAGCTGACCGGGTAGGAGACGGTCCGTCCCGGGGCGACGTCCCAGTACCGCTGCGTCCCGCCGAGGGCCTGCAGCGTGACGTCCGCCTTCGCGGCCGACGTGTTCGTCGCGGTGACCGTCACGTGCGCCTTCGTGCCGACGCAGCGCGAGACGGCGGTGACGCGCACCGCGCTCGACGGCACGCTGACGCTGCCGACCGCCGAGATGAGCCCGGCGACGTCGACCGCCCGATATCGGATGGCCGCAGCGCCGTCGCCGAGGACGACGGGCGCCGTGTACGGCAGCCACGCGCCCGCGTCCCCGACCCGGTACTCCACCGCGGCGACGCCGGAGCCGGAGTCCGTGGCGCTGATCGCGAGCGCGCGCGTCGACGCGTCGACGGTCGCGGTCACGTCGGGAGCCACGCGATCGATGTCCACCCGCACCGCATCCGACGCCGAGGGCGCCTCCGCGCCGTCGCGCAGCACGCGGTACCGGAGGGAGTGCGCGCCGTCCTCGTCCACCGTGACCGGACCCGTGTACGGGAGCCAGTCGTCCCCGAGGGCGTACTCCAGCGTCCCCGGCCGCGACCCCTGCCGGAGATCGAGCGACACGCGCACGGGCGCGGAGGTGTACCAGCCGCCCGCCCCCTGCGGTGCGGCGGGATCCGTGGTCACCGTCACGGCGGGATCGACGGGCTGCCCGGCGAAGGCATGCGCCTCCGCGACGGACCAGTACGCGGCCGGCGCCGCCGCCGTGAGGGTCACCCGCACGAACCGGGTGTCGACCGTGGGGAAGGCGATGTTCGTGAACCTCTTCGTGCCGCGCCCCGTCGCGATTGGCGCGCTCCAGGAGGTCCCGTCGTCGGAGACCGTCACCTCGTACCCGCGCGGCCAGTCGTTCGAGCTGGCGCCGGACTCGATCGTCCCCGAGTCGAGGGTCAGCTGCTCGATCGCCGTGCGGGCTCCCATGTCGAGGGTGACGCTCTGTCCGGCCGCCTGCGCGGTGAAGTTGCGCCACGCCGTGCCCGCGTCGCCGTCCAGCATCGAGGCCGCACCCCACTCCTGGAGGCTGGCGCTCGAGCTCCACCCGTCGCGGGCGAGCGGCTCGGCCGACGGGGTCCAGGTGTACGTGCCGACCGTGGCAGCGGGGATGGTGTCCACCACCTGACCGTCGAAGCCCGCGATCCGGAACTGCTGGTCGTAGTCCGTCTGGTTCACGACCACCGCGACGAACTCGCCGTCGGGATTGCGGAACACCACGTTCGTCACGCTGCCGGCGGATCCCGGGTCGCTGACGATGCGGACGGCCCCGTTGTCCAGGAAGCGCGAGAACTGCGCGTAGAGGTAGTAGTCCCGATCGAGGTAGTAGGAGTCGAGATCGCCGTGCGGTGCGCCGATCTGCTGAGGGAACGAGTCGCCGTCCAGAGGACCGGCGTTCGGCAGGCCGTCCTCGTCGAGGAACGTCAGCCAGTACGTCCAGCTGCTCACGTCGTTGCGGAAGAGCTGCACCAGGCGGTCCATCCCCTTGACGTCGTAGTACGAGCGCTCGGTGAGCCGCACCTCGACGCCCGGGTACCGGTCCACGATCCCTGTCGCCTGCGTCACGTCGCCGTCGTCGTAGTCGTGCACGCCCACGCCGTCCACCATCGGGCCGACGACCGGGTCCTTGAGGATGTTCTCGAACTGCGAGGTCGTCCACCAGTTGTCGTCCTGGATCCAGATCTCGGTCTCCGGCGACACCTCGTTGAGGGCCTGGCGCAGATGCGGGATGAAGTCCCGCTCCTGCTCCCACGTCCACGACGAGGACGGGTAGTCCGGCACCACGAGCGGCTCGTTGGCGACCGTCACGGCCGTGATCGGGATCCCCTGCTCCGCGTACGCCGCGATGGCCAGGCGGTAGTAGTCGGCCAGTGCCGGGTAGTACTCGGGCAGCACGGAACCGCCGTTGTTCAGGCTCTTGTTCTCCTTCATCCACGCCGGCGGGCTCCATGCCGACGCGAAGAACTCGACGTCCGGGTTGATGCGGAGCGCCTGCTGGGCGACGTCGATGATCCCGGCGTCGATGTCCTTCTGGATGGAGAACCGCTCCAGCTCCGGGTCGACCTCGCCATCGGGCAGGTCGTCGTATGTGTAGAAGTCCTCGGCGCAGAAGTCGGGGCAGCCGAAGGACAGGCGCATCAGGTCGTACCGGTTGCCGGTGGCGGGATCGAAGAGGGCGCGCATGACCGACTCGCGATTCTCCGGCGAGAGCTGCGTGATGTTGTAGACGCTGGATGACTCGAGCGAGCCGCCGATGCCGTCGAGCGTCTGGCCGGTGGCTGTCGGATCGACGCCGATCGTGGTGATGCCGGCGCCGCTGATGGGCGCGAAGGAGAGGTCGCCCTGCTTCGCGAGCTCGGCGCTCCCGTCGGACGAGCTGTAGGTCACCGAGACCGTGGGGCCGGTCGCTTCCGCTCCCACGGCGGAGGGGACGGGGAGGGCGAGTGCGCCCACGACGAGGGCGGCGGCGGCGGTCGTCGCGTACGCCCGGTTCCGACGGCGGGTGGCAGGTGGGCGCAATGGATTCCCCTTCGAATCACGGACTCCGGGCACGCGGAGCGGCTGACGCGCATGAAGCGCTTCAAGTGAGTCGAACTGTAGGGAGGGCGCGCCAGGGTGTCAACCCTCGCGCCCCCGGTCGGAGCAGCACGAGACGACGCGCGCGTCGGTGGGGCACCCGGCGGGACCGCGTGCGAGAGCATCCCAGGTCACTGCCGTCGGGCGCGCGCCTCTGCCATGCGCGGGCGGGATCCGGCGGTCCGCGTCGTTGACGCGCTCCCCAGGTGAGGAATAGCCTCCGACCATTGCAGCGCTTCAACCGCGCGCACTCTCAATGACGAGGGAAGGGACCCCATGCACGAGACACCCGCATCACGACCCGGAGCACGACGACGCAGATGGGTGGTCGCCGCGGCGACGGCCGTCGCGCTCCTCGTGCCGGCGGTCGCCACGACGATCGACGCCGCTCCCGCGGAAGCCGCCAGCTGCCTCCGGGCGCCCTGGATGAAGCAGACCCAGGCCCCGGAGAAGCGCGCCGCCGCCCTGCTGGCCGCGAGCAGCCAGCACCAGAAGTACCGGTGGCTCGTGGAGCAGCCGGCGAACAACCCGACGCAGACGGACTTCGGCGGCGTCCTCTACCCGGCGCAGCTCGAGTGCACGCCGCAGATAACCTACGTCGACGGACCGGACGGCGTCCGCGCCGGCACGGGCGTCACCGCGTATCCCGCGCCCATCGCCATCGCGTCGAGCTGGAACACCGCGCTGGCGCAGACCAAGGGCGCCGAGATGGGGGCCGAGGCGTTCGACAAGGGCAAGAACGGCGTCCTCGGGCCCGGGCTCGCCAGCGGCCGCACCCCGCTCGCCGGCCGGACGCCCGAGTACTTCGGCGAGGATCCCGTCCTCACCGGTCTGCTCACGGCCGCGACCGTCACCGGGCTAGAGGAGGGGAACCGGAAGAAGCCCGTCATCTCGAACCTGAAGCACTACCTCGCGAACGAGCAGGAGCTCGACCGTGGGAGCAGCTCCTCGAACGTCGACGAGCGCACCCTGAAGGAGATCTACGACCTGCCCTTCGAGATCGCCCTGTCGCGCAGCGCCCCCGAGAGCGTCATGTGCTCCTACAACCAGATCAACGGCGCCCACGCCTGCGAGAACCCGCTGCTGAACTCGACCCTCAAGGGCGAGCTCGGCTTCGACGGCTTCGTCATGTCCGACTTCGGCGCCGTCCACTCCACGGCCGCATCGCTCGTGAACGGCCTCGACCAGGAGCTCAACCGGCCGATCTGGTACACCCCCGAGAAGCTCGACGCGGCGCTGGCCGCCGGTGAGATCACGCAGGAGCAGATCGAGGCGGCCGCGACGCGCGTCATCGCCGGCTACATCCGCGGCGGCCTGTTCGACACCCTGCTCCCCGCCACCCCGGCCGCCGACGTCTCCACCGCGCAGCACAAGGCCACCGCCCGCCAGCTCGCGGAGCAGGGGACCGTGCTGCTCAAGAACGACGGGCTGCTGCCGCTGACGACGACGGCCGGCACGAGGATCGCGGTCTTCGGTCCCACGGCGTCCACGACGCCGACGGACGGCGTCAGCGCCTCGTCCGTCTGCAGCATGTCCATCCGCTTCGGCACCGGACCGCTCCGGAACACCCTCGCGTGCGAGGACATCGTCTCGCCGGAGGCCGCCATCCGCGAGCGGGCGGCGAAGTCGGGAGCCAGCGTGACGTTCAACCCCGGGACCGACCCGGCGAGCGTGGCGGCCGACGCCGCGGCGGCCGACGTCGCCATCGTCTTCGGCTACCAGCGCATGGGGGAGTTCAACGACATCCCCGACCTGCGTCTGCAGGGCGGCGGCGACGCGCTCATCGAGCAGGTCTCCGCGGTCAACGACTCCACGGTCGTGGTGCTGAACACCGGCAGCGCCGTCGAGATGCCCTGGATCGACGACGTGCAGGGCGTCTTCGAAGCCTGGTACCCCGGGGAGCAGGGCGGCCCCGCCCTCGCGGGCCTTCTCTTCGGCGACGTCAACCCGTCCGGGAAGCTGCCGATGACGTTCCCGAAGGCTCTCGCGGACACCCCGACGAGCACCCCGGCGCAGTACCCGGGCGTGTTCGCCGACGGATCCACCACGCGTCCGGCCGGGAGCCAGGAGATCCGGCAGGTCGACTACAGCGAGGGGCTCCAGGTCGGCTACCGCTGGTACCAGGCGCAGGGCATCGACCCGCTGTTCCCCTTCGGGCACGGGCTCAGCTACACCGACTTCGCCTACACCGACACCAAGGTCACCTCGAACTCGACGAAGGGCGACAAGCTCGTCCGGATCCGCGTCCGTGTGAGCAACACCGGAGACCGCCCCGGCACGGAGGTCGCGCAGGCGTACGTCGCGCTCCCCGACGCCGCGGGGGAGCCGTCCAAGCGCCTCGTCGCCTGGCAGCGCGTGACCCTGCAGCCGGGCCAGCAGAAGTGGGTCGACATGCTCCTCTCCGCAGCCGACCTCGCCGACATGCACCTGCTCCAGCACTGGGACGAGGGGTCGGGGGCATGGGTGACGTCGCCCGGGAGCTACGAGGTCACGGTCGGCTCCTCGGTCGAGACGGCGGTGACGTCCTCCCTCACGGTGAGGTGACAGCGCGGGGGCGGCCGGCGACGGCGCGCCCCCGACCCGCCCGCGACCCGCGCCGCCGTGGTCCCCGATGAGGGGACCACGGCGGCGCGCCTCGGACGGCGGCCTGATCCGCCCGGTCCCGCAGCGGCACCTCCCGGATGCGGCCCCCGCGTCACGGACGCGGGCGCGGCTGCAGCCTCTCGAGCTGGGTGACGTGCCGCGGGGTCAGCTCCTCGAGCGAGTGCGCGCCGAGCAGCTTCATGGTGCGGACGATCTGGTCGGAGAGGATCGCGATCGTGCGGTCCACCCCCTGCCGCCCGCCGGCCATCAGGCCGTAGAGGTAGGCGCGGCCGATGAGCGTGAACCTCGCCCCGAGCGCGATGGAGGACACGATGTCGGCGCCGTTCATGATGCCGGTGTCGACCATGACCTCGGTGTCGGAGCCGACCTCGCGCACCACCTCGGGCAGGAGGTGGAACGGGATCGGCGCACGGTCGAGCTGACGGCCGCCGTGGTTGGAGAGCACGATGCCGTCGACGCCGGCCTCGACGAACCGCTTCGCGTCCTCGAGGCTCTGCACGCCCTTGACGACGAGCTTCCCGGGCCACATCTCCCGGATGATGCGGAGGTCGTCGAAGCTGATCGTGGGATCCATCGCGAGGTCGAGCAGATCGCCCACGGTGCCGCCCGTCGAGCTGAGGGAGGCGAACTCGAGCTTCTTCGTGGTGAGGAAGTCGTACCACCACCAGGGGCGGGGGAGCGCGTCGAGCACGGTGCCGACCGTGAGCTGCGGCGGGATGGAGAAGCCGTTGCGCTTGTCGCGGAGCCGGGCGCCGGCGACGGGGGTGTCGACCGTGAAGAAGAGCGTCTCGAACCCGGCGGCGGCGGCCCGCTCGACGAGCCCGTAGGAGATGTCGCGGTCGCGCATCACGTACAGCTGGAACCAGTTGCGGCCGTCGGGGTTCACCTCCCTCACGTCCTCGATGGAGGTGGTGCCGAGCGTCGAGAGCGTGAAGGGGATCCCGGCGGCGGCCGCCGCGCCCGCCCCGGCGGTCTCGCCCTCGGTCTGCATCAGCCGGGTGAAGCCGGTGGGCGCGATGCCGAACGGCAGCGCGGACGGCGCCCCGAGCACGTGCGCCGTGGTGTCCACGGCGGCCACGTCGCGCAGCACCTGCGGGTGGAACTCCACGTCCTCGAAGGCCTGGCGGGCGCGCGCGATGGAGATCTCGCCCTCCGCGGATCCGTCGGTGTAGTCGAAGGCGGCCTTCGGGGTGCGGCGCTTCGCGATCGCGCGCAGGTCCTCGATGGTGAGCGCCGCGTCGAGCCGGCGCTTGCGGCCGTCGAGCTCGGGCTTCTTGAAGCTCAGGTACTCGAGGAGCTCGACGGGCTTGGGGAACTGACGTTGCACCATGTGCGCGCCGCCCTTTCTGGTGGGGGAGGGGAGTGGATCGAGCGGATCAGCGGGTGGGCTGCGCCGGCCGGTATCGGACCGGCGGGTACGTGCGGAGGACGAGCGAGCGGAGCGACTCGAGCGAGCCGGAGACGAGACCCTGCGCTCGCGCCTGCACGAGGACGTTCCCGATCGCGGTCGCCTCGACGGGGCCGGCGAGGACGGTCCTCCCGGTGCGGTCCGCGGTCAGCTGGCAGAGCAGCTCGTTCTGCGATCCTCCTCCGACGACGTGCACCGTGTCGATCCGCCGGCCGGAGAGCGCGGACGCCTGCTCGAGCGTGGTCGCGTAGGCGTCGGCGAGGGACTCCAGGATCGCGCGGACGAACTCCGCCCGGGTGCGCGGCGGCGCGACGTCGTGCTCGACGCACCACTCGACGATCCGCCCGGGGATGTCGCCGGGGGCGACGAACCGCTCGTCGCCCGCGTCGAACGTCGTCGCGCGCCCGCGGACGCCGGCCGCCTCGGCGAGCAGGGCTCCCAGGTCGATGCTCTCGCCCGAGCGCCGCTCCCACGTGCGGATCGACTCCGACAGCAGCCAGAGGCCCGACACGTTCTTCAGGAACCGGATCCGCCCGTCGACCCCGCCCTCGTTGGTGAAGTTCGCGGCGCGGCTGGCCGGCGTGATCACGGGCTCGTCCAGCTCGAGGCCGACCAGCGACCAGGTGCCGCTCGAGATGTACGCGACGTCGTCGCCGGTGGACGGCACCGCGACGACCGCGGAGGCCGTGTCGTGCGAGCCGACCGCGACGACGCCGAGGTCCGGCGGCGCGTCGAGCTCGGCGGCCACGGCGGGCAGCAGCGTGCCCAGCCGCGCGCCGGGCTCGATCAGCGGCGCGAGGATCCCCCGCGGCAGGTCGAGCCGGGCGAGGAGCTCGGCGTCCCAGGTGCGGGTCCGCGGGTCGAGGAGGCCCGTGGTCGAGGCGTTGGTGATCTCCGTGGCCTCGACCCCGGTCAGCCAGTAGCCGATCAGGTCGGGGACGAGGAGCGCCCGGTCGGCGAGCGCCACGACGTCGCGCTCGGCCGCGAGCTGGTACAGCGTGGTGAAGGGGAGGTGCTGCAGGCCGTTCCGCCCGTGCAGCTCCTCGGCGCCGATGCGCGCGTGGACGTCGGCGACGCCGCGCGCGGTCCGCTCGTCGCGGTAGTGGTACGGGGATCCGAGGAGACGGCCGCCGCGCAGCAGCGCGTAGTCGACGGCCCACGAGTCGACCCCGATCGAGACGACGCCCGGCTCCTCGCGGAGCGCGCCGGCCAGCCCGTGCATCAGCGCGCGGTGCAGCTCGAGGATGTCCCAGTGCAGCGCGGACGCGTCGCCCTCGTGCGTGCGGACGGGCTGGTTCGGGAACCGCGCCACGTGGCGCAGGCGCAGCTCGTCCTGGCCGACGTACCCGACCACGACCCGCCCGCTGGTGGCACCGAGGTCCACCGCCGCGACCGCCCTCATCGCAGGAACGCGGCCGCGACCCCGGCGTCGACCGGCACGTGCAGCCCGGTCGTGTGGGAGAAGTCCGACGTGCAGAGCGCGAAGACCGCGTTCGCCACGTTCTCGGGCACGACCTCGCGCTTGAGGATCGTCCGCTTCGCGTAGAACGCCCCGAGGTCCTCCTCCTCGATCCCGTAGGTCTTGGCCCGGTTCGCTCCCCAGCCGGAGGCGAAGATGCCGGATCCGCGCACGACCCCGTCGGGGTTGATGCCGTTGACCTTGATGCCGTGCTCCCCGAGCTCGGCGGCCAGCAGCCGCACCTGATGGGCCTGGTCGGCCTTCGTGGCGGAGTACGCGATGTTGTTCGGGCCCGCGAAGACCGAGTTCTTCGAGGAGATGTAGACGATGTCGCCGCCGAGGCCCTGATCCACGAGCACGCGGGCCGCGGCCTGGGACACGAGGAACGAGCCCTTGGCCATCACGTCGTGCTGGAGGTCCCAGTCGGCCTCCGTGGTGTCGAACAGCGACTTCGAGAGGCTGAGGCCAGCGTTGTTCACGACGAGGTCGAGACCGCCGAACGCGAGCACGGCGGCGTCGACGGCGGCCTTCACGGCGGCGGCGTCGGACACGTCCGCCGCGACGCCGACGGCGACGTCGGTCGAGCCGAGCTCCGCGGCCGCGGCCTGCGCCTTCGCGAGGTCGAGGTCGGCGACGACGACGCAGGCGCCCTCTGCGGCCAGGCGCGTGGCGATGGCCTTGCCGATCCCGGACGCGGCGCCCGTCACGAGGGCGATGCGGGAGGCGAGCGGCTTGGGCTTCGGCATCCGCTGCAGCTTGGCCTCCTCGAGCGCCCAGTACTCGATCCGGAACTTCTCCGCCTCGTCGATGGGCGCGTAGGTCGAGATCGCCTCGGCGCCGCGCATGACGTTGATCGCGTTGACGTAGAACTCGCCGGCCACCCGCGCGGTCTGCTTGTTCGCGCCGTAGGAGAACATGCCGACGCCGGGGACGAGGACGATCAGCGGGTCCGCTCCCCGGATCGCCGGGCTCTCGGGCGTCGCGTGCGCGTCGTAGTAGGCCTGGTAGCCCGAGCGGTACGCCTCGTGCAGCGCGGGCAGGCGCTCGACGATCTCCTCGACGCTCGCCGTCGCCGGGAGGTCGACGAGGAGCGGCGTCACCTTGGTGCGGAGGAAGTGGTCGGGGCACGAGGTGCCGAGGGCGGCGAGGCGGGGGTGCTCCGCGCGCGCGAGGAAGTCGAGGACCTCGGCGGAGTCGGTGAAGTGGCCGACCTGCGGGCGGTCGCGCGAGGCGATCGCGCGGAGGTGCGGCGCGAGGGCGGCGGCCTTGGCCCGCCGCTCGGACTCGGGGAGCGCGCCGTGGCCGTCGAGGACGGGGCCGAACGGATCCAGGCGGCCGTGCTCGGCGATGTAGGCGGTCGCGGTCTCGATGATCCGCAGCGAGTTCGCCTCCGCCTCCTCGCTCGTGTCGCCCCACGCGGTGATGCCGTGCCCGCCGAGGATCGCGCCGATGAGCCGCGGGTCGGCGTCCTTGACGGCGGCGATGTCGAGACCGAGCTGGAAGCCGGGGCGCCGCCACGGCACCCACGCGACGGTGCCGCCGAAGGCCTCGGCCGTGAGCCGCTCACCGTCGGCCGCCGTCGCGAAGGCGATGCCGGAGTCGGGGTGCAGGTGGTCGACGTGGGCCGCGTCGACGAGGCCGTGCATGGCCGTGTCGATCGACGGCGCGGCGCCGCCCTTCCCGTGCAGCGTGTAGTCGAACGCGGCCACCATCTCGTCCTCGCGCTCGACGCCCGGGTAGACGAGCGTCAGCGCGCGCAGGCGGTCGAGCCGCAGGACCGCGAGCCCCGACTCGGTGAGCGTGCCGAGGTCCCCACCGGAGCCCTTCACCCAGAGCAGCTCCACGGGCTCGCCGGTGACGGGATCCGTGGCCGTGCCCTTCGCGGAGGTGTTGCCCCCCGCGTAGTTCGTGTTCGCCGGGTCGGCGCCCAGTCGGTTCGAGCGGGCGATGAGCTCAGCTGCGGTGTCGTTCGTCATGGGGTGCGGCATTCCTGTCCAGAGGGGGATCGAGAGGGGTGGGAGGGCGGAGCGCGGTCAGGCGCCCCAGCCGGCCTGGGCCCCGCCGGCGCGCTCCTCGGCGAGCCGCTCCGCGCGGCCGGATAAGGCGTAGGCCCGCATGGGGTCGCCCGGGAGGCCGCGGCTCTCCCGCCAGGCGGCCAGCGCGGGGCGCACGTCGGAGTAGAAGGCGTCCATGAGGATCCCGTTCGCGCCGAGGACGTCGCCGGCGAGCTGCGCCTGCTCGAGCGCCGCGCGGTCGACGAGCAGCGCGCGCGCCGTCATCTCCTGCACGTTGAGCACGGAGCGGATCTGGCCCGGGATCTTGTCCTCGACGTTGTGGCACTGGTCGAGCATGAACGCGACGGGGGAGTCGGGCCCGTAGCCGCCGCCGCGGATCACCTCGTGGAGGATCCGGAACAGCTGGAACGGGTCGGCCGCGCCGACGATGAGGTCGTCGTCGGCGTAGAAGCGCGAGTTGAAGTCGAAGGAGCCGAGCTTCCCGAGGCGCAGGAGCTGGGCGACGATGAACTCGATGTTGGTACCGGGCGCGTGGTGGCCGGTGTCCAGGCACACGAGCGCCCGGTCGCCGAGGGCCGCCACGTGCGCGTAGCTGGTGCCCCAGTCGGGGACGTCCGTGTGATAGAACGCCGGCTCGAAGAACTTGTACTCGAGCACCATCCGCTGCTCGGTCCCGAGGCGCGCGTAGATCTCCGCGAGGGAGTCGGCGAGGCGGTCCTGGCGGCCGCGGATGTCCTGCTGGCCCGGGTAGTTGGATCCGTCGGCCAGCCAGATCTTGAGGTCGCGGGATCCGGTCGCGTCCATGATCTCGATGCAGGCCAGGTGGTGGTCGATCGCCTTCTGCCGGATGGCCGGGTCGGAGTGCGTGAGCGAGCCGAACTTGTAGTCGTCGTCCTGGAACGTGTTGGAGTTGATGGTGCCCAGGGACACCCCCTTCGACGCGGCGAAGTCGCCCAGCGCGGAGTAGTCGTCCACCCGGTCCCAGGGGATGTGCAGCGCGACCGTCGGGGCGAGCCCGGTGAGCTCGTGCACCGTCGCGGCGTCGGAGATCTTCTCCTCGATGGTGCGCGGCGTGCCCGGCGTGGCGAAGACCTTGAATCGCGTGCCGGCGTTGCCGAACGCCCAGGAGGGGAGCTCGATGGCCTGCTGCTCGAGCTGGCGGAGGGTGTCGGGGCCGAGGTCGGTCACGGGGGTCCTTGTCTTCGACGGTGGAGGAAGGGCGGCGGATGAATCGTTTCATCGACCCGTGAGCGACAGTAGTGCGGGATCCGCGGGGCTGTCAACGAGCCGGGCCGGATCGACCGGCCGGCGCTCCGCCCGGGCCCTGCCGGTGCTCCGCCCGCGCCCTGCCGCGGGCCCGCCATGGCATAGCCTCGGGACCCGAGGCGGTGGCGACCCCGCCGCGATCCCCGATCCCGTGGCGAGGAGCCGACGTGTCCGTGAGCATCCGCGACGTCGCCGCCCGGGCCGGGGTCTCCGTGGGGACGGTGTCGAACGTCCTCAACCGCCCGGAGCGGGTCGGGCCCGACGCCGTGCGCAGGGTGCAGGCCGCGATCGCCGAGCTCGGCTTCATCCGCAACGACGCCGCACGGCAGCTCCGCGCGGGCCGGAGCCGGAGCATCGGCCTCGTCGTCCTCGACTCCGGCAACCCCTTCTTCGCCGAGCTCGCCCGCGGTGCCCAGGCCCGCGCCGCGGACGCCGGGCTCGCCGTGCTGCTCGGGAGCACCGACGGCGACGCCGGGCGGGAGGACGCCTACATCGACCTGTTCGAGGAGCAGCGGGTGACGGGCGTCCTCATCTCCCCGCAGGGCGAGGGCTCGGCCCGCATCGCCCGGCTCCGCGCCCACGGGATCCCCTGCGTGCTGGTCGACCGCATGGCCGACGACGCGGAGCACTCGTCGGTCGCCGTCGACGACGTGGCCGGCGGCCGCCTCGCGGTGGAGCACCTCCTGCGGCTCGGTCGCCGTCGGATCGCGGTGATCGGCGGCCCGTCCTCCATCCGCCAGGTGTCCGACCGGGTGTCCGGGGCGCGCGCCGCGGTCGCCGCCGTGCCCGGGGCCGTCCTCGAGGAGATCCCCACCGAGGACCTCTCCGTGCTGGCCGGGCGCGAGGCCGGGCGCGCGATCGCGGCCCGCGACGCTGCCGCGCGCCCCGACGCGATCTTCGCCGCCAACGACCTCGTGGCCGTCGGAGTGCTCCAGGCGCTGGTGCTCTTGGGCGACATCCGGGTGCCCGACGACATCGCCCTCATCGGCTACGACGACATCGCGTTCGCGAGCGCCACGGTCGTGCCCCTGTCGAGCATCCGCCAGCCGAGCGCGCTGATCGGCGCCACCGCGGTCGAGCTGCTGCTCGGCGGATCGCCGCGGCAGGTGCTCTTCCAGCCCGAGCTCGTCGTCCGGGCGTCGACCGGGGGATAGGGCGCCGCGGGTGGCGGGTGGCGGGTGGCGGGTGGCGGGTGGCGGGCGCGGGCGCGGGCGCGCGCTCCAGTCCGGGTGCGCCGCGCATCCGGCATCCGGTGTCGGTGTCCCGGATCCTCCCGATGGCGGCGGCCGGGCGCCCGGCGGGCCAAGCTGGTCGGGAGCGCGCGGCGCCGTCCCCGCGCGGTCGGCGTCCTCCCGCCGCTCCGCCCGACCAGGAGGACCACATGAGCGAGACCCCCGGCCGCACGCGCATCGACCCCGCCGACCAGGGCGTCGAGGGCGAGCTCCGCCGCGACCGCTTCCTCGGCGCCCGCGACCTCACCCGGTGGGCGACGCCGCCCGGCCGCGCGCTGGTACGGCTCGTGCAGCGGATCGTGCGCGCGCTCGGCCCGTACGCGGCCCTCGTGATCACGCTGCTGGTGGGCCTCGTGCTCGCGTTCGGACTGGTCGCGATCGCCGGGCAGGTCTACGACAACGTGACCGACGCCGACGGGGTCGCCGGCCTCGACCGGCCGCTCCTCGCGTTCATGATCGGCATCCGCACGCCGTGGCTGAACGACGCGGCGACCGCGTACACGGACGTCGCGGGCGTCGTCGGCATGCCGATCATCGCGGTGGTCACGATGCTGTTCCTCGCGGTGCGCCGCCGCTCATGGACCCCGGTCATCCTCGTGCTCGCGGCCGGCGGCGGATCCCTGCTGCTCACGATCGCGGGCAAGGACATCATCGACCGCGCACGCCCCGCGCTCGCCGACGCGGTGCCGCCGTACGAGACGTCGCCGTCGTTCCCGAGCGGCCACACGCTGAACGCGGTCGCGATCGCCGGGATCCTCGCCTACCTGCTCCTCCTCCGCCAGCACCGCCGCGCGACCCGCGTGCTCTCGGTCGCGGTGGCCGTGGTCTTCGCCGTGACCATCGGCGCCACCCGCGTCTACCTCGGCCACCACTGGTTCACGGACGTGCTGGCCGCCTTCTTCCTCGGCGGCGCGTGGCTGGCGCTGGTGATCACGGCGCATCGGTTGTATCTGACGGCGCGGCGGCCGGACGCGGTCGGCGCCGACCTCCCCTAGGCCGGTCGGCGATCTGGCGGTCCGTGCTCTGCTGCCGGGTCGAGATCCACCTCACCCGATCAGGTTCCCCGCGCCTTCGCCCCCGATCGCTCCGATCGGAAGTAGCAACCGCAGTTGACAAAACGGCTTAGCAGGCTAGGTTGCTAACCATGCAATCAACGCAGCTCGCCGAGGTGGCGAGCGACACGACGCACCCGCGCGAGGGGCTGCGAGCGGTGGCTTCGCTCCGGCTGCTCGTCGAGTCGCTGGAGTTCCGTCAGGTCGAAGCCGCGCTCCGGGCGGGGCTGAGTTGGACCCAGGTAGCTGAGCTGTTGGGTGTGACCCGGCAGGCCGTGCACAAGAAGTACAGCGATCGAGTCGATCCGACGATCGACGTGCCGAGGAGGCGACGCAAGTGAACAAGATCATGCGGACGATGAAGTGGTTCCGAGAGGTGAGCGTCCTCGCCGAGGATGAGCAGCGGCGCTCCGGACATCCCGAGATCGATGTCGAGCACCTCTTCCTCGCTCTCATGAGCGTCGGGGGCTCCGTCACCGACTCGCTGGCCGAGCGCGGCGTCACGCTCGATGCGGCCCGGGAGGCGTTCGAGCACATCCACGCACGCCACCTCCTGGGCATCGGTGTCGTCGCGTCCGGCCTGCGAGACTCCGGGCGGCGGATCCCCGACGGGAGCTCCCGCGGCGGCTTCGTGTACCGAGAAGGCGTCCGCACGATGCTCGAAGAAGCCTCGGCGGCGTCTGTTCCCGATGTCGCGCTCTTCCGGGCGCTGCTCGATGAACCGTCGGGCCATGTGCGCGACGCGCTCCGCGAACTCGGAGTCGATCCCGACGCGCTCGACCTCGCCGCCATCCCGCAGCCGGAGTCGCATGCCCGCTCCGAGCAGGCGAGTGAGTACCGGCGGTTCGTGGCCAGCGCGCCCGATACCGTGTGGGCGCTGGTATCGGATCCCGAGCGGTGGCTGGAGTGGAACGACTTCGAGTTCGAGGATGCCACGACGACCGACAGCGGGTTCATCAGGGCGCACGTGCGGCAGCGTCGCCTGGACGGCAAGCCCACGAGGGCGAAGCCCGAGTTCCGTGTCTCGGAGTTCGTGGTCAGTCGGTTCGAACCGCAACGGCTGATCGAATGGGAGCGCTCGTTCCCCGCGACGGACAAGACGGCGCCGCAGAGCCTGCGCCTCACGCTCACCCCCCAGGCATCCGGTACCGAGGTGACGATCACGTTCACCCAGTCCCGGCCCGCGCGGGCTCGAAGGAGCCTGATGCACTGGCTCCTCCGCCCCCTCGCGATGCTCCTCCGCCCGTCTCTGGTTCGTGCTCACCTGCGGGGGAAGGCCGACAACATCTCCCGCGCCCTCCGATGACGCTCGGCATGCGTCTCGGCACGCATGCGCGCCTCGACGGCCGGCCACCAGTGCGATCACGACGGCCCTGCTCGGCAGCGGTCGACTGATCCGCCGCGCGTGTGCGACGGTGGGGACATGGACGACAGGCGCAGCTTCGAGCACGACTCCGCGGCGCAGCAGCGGCTGACGGGAGCCCCCTCGACCCGCCAGTTCCTCGTGCTCATCGGCGTGACCGCGTTCGTCTCCGCCTTCGGGATCGGGTTCCTCGATCTGGAGATCGTCACCCGCATGGTGCTGGTGTGCGCGGTGATGCTCGTGCTCGTGCCGATCGGCACCGCCGTCATCCGCCGCGCCAACCTCCGCCGGCACCGCTAGCCCGCCCTCCTCACCCGCGGAGCGGATCCGCCCGCGTTCCACCGGAAGAGCGTCAGGTGCCAGAGGCCCGGCCGCTTCCGTGACGGGTCGATGAGCCCGGCCGCGCCCGCACGGACGAGCCGCTCGCGGACATCCCACGACGCGGGCCGTCGACCCGCGGCGAGGTCGGCCTGCCAGTCCACGGCCGCGTCGACCGTGTCGACGCCGAGCGCGCCCATCGCGGCCGGATCCCGCAGGTCGGCGATGCGCTCGGCCTGCACCTCGAAGGCCAGCACGAGGAGGTCGGATGCCCGGTCATCCGCGTGCGCGATCATCGCCGCCGCCACCCCCGCCGGCGAGGAGCTGAGGTACAGGGTCGGCGAGCCCGCGGGCGAGTACCGGCCCGGGGATCGGGATCCGTCGAGGCTGGCGTGCTCGTGCGCCGGATCGACCGCGCGGTGGAACGTGCCCTCCACGTGGACGAGGGGGCTGTCGGGGATCCGCGTCACGCGCGGGGCCTCGGGCTCGGCGTCGCTCATCCTCGGAGCCTGCCAGCAGAGGGATGGCGATGGCCATGGTTCCCGGCCGGGCGCTTGGTCGCAGCCGGTGGGATCCCCCACTCTGTTCGCATGCGCGACGCCCGTCATGGACCCCGCTTCGTGGTCGTCGGTCTCTTCCGGCCGACCGATGCGGGTACGTCGTTCTCGCGGAGAGCATGGCCGGCGCATGTGACGCTCGCGGGGAACTTCGTCGTCGAGGCATCGCTCTCCGACGTGAGCGACGCGGTGCGGCGGGCCGGGCTCCCGGGTGCGGAGCTCGGCGTCCGCTTCGGCGACATGGCGGACTTCGGGCCTGAGCGGGACATCCGGGTGCGGCTCGTGACGACGGACGAGGTCACGTCGCTCCACCACCGCCTGGCGGACGAGCTCGACTCGCTGCCGGGCTTCGCGGCCGATGACCCCGCGCATCGACGCGCGGGGTACCGCGCGCACATGACGCTGAGCCCGCTCGTCGCGGCGGATGCCGACGGGTCCCGCGTCGTGCGGAGCATCGCGCTCGTCGAGCTGGACCACGATGTGGCGACCGTCGTGACGGCCTGGGATCTGCGCGGGGTCGGCCTCTGAGGTCGGCGCGAGGTGCGCCCCCTGGAGAACGGCGCGGCGGTCGCACGTGGCGTGCGACCCTTGCCGCATGGATCTCGAGGTCGGCCCCGCGCTGACCATCCCCGCCGCCGAGCTGCGGTGGCGGTTCTCGCGGTCGTCCGGGCCGGGTGGCCAGCACGTCAACACGTCGGACAGCCGGGTGCAGCTCACGTGGGACGTCGCGGGATCGCTCGTGCTCAGCGACCGGCAGCGGGAGCGGATCCTCGACAAGCTCGGCCGGCGCCTGGTCGCCGGGACGATCACGGTCACGGTCTCCGAGCAGCGGTCGCAGCTGCGCAACCGGGTCGCCGCGATCGACGGGCTGCGTCAGCTCATCGCCGACGCGCTCGCGCCCGATGCCGCCCCGCGACGACCGACGCGTCCCACCAAGGGATCCCAGAAGAGACGCCTCGCGGCGAAGACGCAGCGGTCGGCCACGAAGCAGCAGCGCAAGCGTCCGACCGGGGACTGAGCGCGAGTACGCGGACGAGCAGGCGTCAGCGGATCAGGCGGACGCCCCCACGGACGCCTCGGCCCGGTCCCACCCCAGCGCCTCCCCGATCCCCTTGATCGCCGCGAGCGACCGCAGGTTGAAGTCCACGCCGAGCTGGTTGGGGATCGTGACGAGGAGGGTGTCGGCCGCGGCGATCGCCTGGTCGGCGCCGAGCTCCTCGATGAGGCGCTCCGGGGTGCCGATGTAGGAGCGTCCGAAGCGCCACTTCTCGCCGCCGACCTCGCCGACCTGGTCGCGGCCCTCGATCTGCGAGCGGACCCCGAAGAAGGCTTCCGACTCGTCGTCGACGATCGGGATGATGCTGCGGCTGACGCTCACGCGCGGCTCCCACGCGTGCCCGGCGGCGGCCCAGCCGTCGCGGAACAGCTGGATCTGCTCGGCCTGGAGCACGTCGAGCGGCACGCCGGTGTCCTCCGACAGGAGCGTCGACGACATGAGGTTCATGCCCTGCTCGGCCGCCCACTGGCCGGTGGCGCGCGTGCCGGCGCCCCACCAGATCCGCTCGCGGAGGCCCGGCGACTGCGGCGTGATGGCGACGCCGCCCGCGATCATGCCGCGCTGCGGCGCCGCGGTCGCGAGCTCCTCGCCCTCGAGCGCGCGGAGGAAGAGGCCGGTGTGGCGGCGGGCCATGTCGGCGTCGGTCTCGCCGTCGCGCGGCACGTAGCCGAACGACTCGTAGCCGGCCTCGACCTGCTCGGGCGACCCGCGGCTGATGCCGAGCTGCACCCGGCGGTTGGAGATGAGGTCGGTCATGGCCGCCTCCTCCGCCATGTAGAGGGGGTTCTCGTAGCGCATGTCGACGACGCCGGTGCCGATCTCGATCCGGCTCGTGCGGCTCGCGATGGCGGCCAGCAGCGGGAACGGCGACGCCTGCTGCGGCGCGAAGTGGTGCACGCGGAAGTACGCGCCGTCGATGCCGATCTCCTCGGCCGCGACCGCGAGGTCGATCGACTGGAGCAGCGAGTCCTGGGCGGTGCGCACGCGGGATCCGCGCACGTCCTGCCAGTGGTTGAACGACAGGAAGCCGATCTTCGTGGCCATGGGGCGCTCCTCGGTGCTCGACGGCGACGGATCCGGGTGGATGCGTCTGCATGGAACGGAACCGCGCCGGGGCGCCCGGCTATTCCCGCCCTCGACCTCACGTCCGCGTCGGCCTACGCTCCGGACATGCACCGCATCTACACGACGTCGTTCGCGTCGGTCCACGCGCTCTACGTGACGAAGGTCGAGCGCAAGGGCCGTACGCGTGCGGAGGTCGACGAGGCGATCACCTGGCTCACCGGCTTCGACCAGGCGGAGCTCCAGCGCCACCTCGACGCGGAGACCACGTTCCAGGACTTCTTCGCCGCAGCACGCCTCAACCCCCTCGCGGACGAGGTGCGCGGCGTGATCTGCGGCGTCCGCATCGAGGAGATCGAGGACCCGCTGATGAAGCAGGTGCGGATCCTCGACAAGCTCGTCGACGAGATCGCGCGCGGTCGCCCGATGGCGAAGGTGCTGCGCGGCTGAAGGCGGCGCGTGATCAGTAGTGGTCGCGCGCTTGCAGGATCACGATGTGCGCATCAGTGACCAGGTACACCAGACGATTAGCTTCGTCGATGCGCCGCGACCACGCTCCCGAGAGGATGTGCTTGAGGGGCTCCGGTTTGCCCGGTCCGGCGAACGGGTCGCGCATCACATCGCGGATGAGCGCGTTGATCCGCTTGAGGGTCTTGCGATCCTGGCTCTGCCAGTACGTGTAGTCCTCCCAGCCATCGGCATCGAAGGCGAGCTGGCGGTTCACTCCTCGATCAGCTCGTGCGTCTCGAATTCGCCGCGTCGAGCCCGGTCGAGGGATCGCAGCAGCCGCTCGGCGCCCTTGGCGTTGCGCAGCAGGTACGCCGTCTCGGTCATGGCGTCGTAGTCGTCCTTGGAGATCAGGACGGCGTTGCCGTGCTTGGAGACGAACTCGACCGGGGAGTGGTCGTCGTTGACCTGCTGGATGAGGCCGAACAGGTTCCGACGCGCGTCGGATGCGGTGATGGCGGACATGCTGCACTCCTCGATGTGGTACCGGAAAGCGTACCACTCGTGGGCGGGCCCAAGAAGGTGCTGCGCGGCAGCTAGCCGATGGGCTCCGCCTCCGCGAGCACCGCCGCCGGCAGCACCGCGCTCGCGTGCAGCACCTCGATGCCGAGGAGGCGGCCGTCGGCGTCGAAGTCGAGGGCGACCTCGCCGCGGTCGCCGGGCGTCAGGAGCGAGTGGATCGTCGTGGCCGTCTCGCCGTCGCCGACCGGGCCCGCGAGCGCGATGTACGCGGCATCCGCGACCGCGTCGTACGTGACCCGCATCACGCGCCCGCCGCCATCACCCGACGGAACGCGCCGAGCGTCTCGCGGAGCACGTCGGCGAGGTCGGACTCGGTGCCGTCCTCCGAGAGCCAGCGCCCGATCGAGACCCCGAACACCGTCGCGGTGGCGTGGGCGACGAGCACGGCGGTGAGCGGATCCACCCCGCGCTCCACGAAGCCCGCGCGCACGGCCTCCTGCATCGCCGCCACCTTGCGCATCTCGCGCTCCTGCAGCCCGGCGTCCGCGACGATGATGCGCTTCCGGGCGAGCATCGCCGCGCGCCCCTCCGCGAACTGCGACGCGACGACCTCCGGGAAGCCGTCCTCGACGACCTGGAGCGGCGATCGGTCGGGCGCCGCCTCGCGGATGATGCGCGTGACGAGCGCCGGCAGCTCGTCCTCCTCGGCGAAGAGCACCTCGCGCTTGTCGGCGAAATGGCGGAAGAAGGTGCGGGTGGTGAGGCCGGCGCGGGCGGTGATCTCGGGCACGGTCGTCTCCGCGAAGCCCCGCTCGTGGAACAGCTCGAGCGCGGCGGCGGCCAGGCGCTCGCGTGTGTCCGGCTCCCATCTGCTCATGCGTCGATCCTAGTGATGACAGTCCGTGCCATCGGTGTGTATGGTGATGACACGCGATGTCATCAGGCGGAGCGCACCCCTCGATCGGAGACCCGCCGTGCCCACCGAATCCGCCGCCTGGCTCGCCTCGTCCGCCGCCGATCTCACCGTCGGGCCCGCGCCGCGGACCGCACCCCGCGCGGGCGAGGTCGCGATCCGCGTCCGCGCCGTCGCGATCAACCCGCTCGACACCATGAAGCAGCACATGGGCGACCTCATGTACCGCTGGCTCCCGCACCCCGCGGTGCTCGGCGAGGACGTCGCGGGCGAGGTCGAGCAGGTCGGCCCCGGCGTCACGCGCTTCGCCGTCGGCGACCGGGTCGTCGCGTACGCGGTGGGCATGGAGAAGGGGCGGCGGCACGCGCCCGAGGGCGGGTTCCAGACCCGCGTCATCGTGCGCACCGACCTCGCCGCGCCGATCCCGGACTCCCTCGCGTTCGCCGACGCCGCCGTGCTCCCGCTCGGGATCTCGACCGCCGCGTCGGGCCTCTTCGGCGCCGGCCAGCTCGGCCTGCGGTTCCCGGAGGTGGCGACCCCGCCGACGGGCGAGACCGTGGTGGTGTGGGGCGGATCCACGAGCGTCGGCCTGAACGCGATCCAGCTCGCGGTCGCGGCCGGCTACGACGTCGTGACCACCGCGTCGCCACGCAACCACGCGCTCGTGACCGGACTCGGCGCGAGCCGCGCGTTCGACTACCGGAGCCCGACGGTCGTCCAGGACATCACGTCGCACGTCGCGGCGAGCGGCCGGGAGGTGGCGGGCGTGCTCGCGATCGGCACCGGATCCGGCGACCCGGCCGTGCGGATCGCCGCCGCCACGGGCGCGAAGCGCGTCAGCATGGCGAGCCCGCCCGTCTCGTTCGACACCCTCCCGCGCGGCGGCCGCATCGGCCTGCCGCTCGTGCGCCTCGGCCTCCGCATGGGCACCGCGACCCCGGCCCTGATGCTGCGGGCCGCCGCGCACGGGATCCGCGCGAGCTTCATCTGGGGCAGCGCCCTCATGCACGACGAGGTCGGCCCGATGCTCTGGGAGCGCTTCCTGCCCGACGCGCTCGCCGAGGGCCGTTACGTCGCGGCGCCTCAGGCGGAGGTCGTCGGCACAGGGCTCGCGGCGATCCAGCCCGCGATGGACCGGCTGCGCGAGGGCGTCTCGGCGCGGAAGCTCGTGGTCACGCTCTAGCGGGGAGGGTGCGGCGCTTCGGCGGTCGGACCGCGCATCGCTTGTGCGCTGCGCCCGCGCGCGACCGCCCCGGTCCGCTAGCTTCGCCCACGTTGCGGACCACCTGCGGCGTGATCCCCGCTCGCGGGGAGTGAGGCATCGCCATGCGGAGACCGCTGATCCTGCTCGTCCTGCCCGGGCTCCTGCTCGTGGGCGCCGTCACCTCCGCCGTCCCGTCCGACTCGGCGCTGGCGGCGACGGCTCCCTACACGGTGGTGCGTTCGGCGCCCGCCGGGGCGAAGGCCGTGCACGAGATCACGGCGGTTCTCATCGCCCCGGCCGGCACCACGCGCGACTTCACCCGGGCCGACGCGATCACCACCATCCAGGACGCCTCGGCGTACTGGCAGCACGAGTCCGGCGGGTTCGTGCAGTTCCACGCGGCCTCGGTGACCGACTGGATCCAACCGGACGATCCGAGCATCCGCTGCGACGACCCCGACGCGGTCGTCACCTTCGCGCTCGCGCAGTCCGGCTGGAAGCCGGGTCCCGACAAGGACCTCGTCGCGTTCGTCCCCGGCGGGAGACAGTGCGGCGACTTCTCCTCCGGCGACCAGGGGGACGACATCGATGCCGGCGGGACGGCCTACGTCACGGACATCACGCCCGCGGCCCTGACCCACGAGCTCGGGCACAACATGTCGCTGCACCACGCCTCCGGCATCCGGTGCACCACCGGCTGGGACTTCGACGCCACGAACGGGCTGCCCGCCTCCTGCACGCGCGACGAGTACGGGAACACCACGGATCTGATGGGCTCGTCGTACTCCTACTACCCGGCGTCGGGGCCCTCGCTCGACCGGCTCGGCCTGCTCGCACGCCGGGCCGTCCCCGCGTGCGGCGCCACGCGGCGCATCCCCATCCAGACCATGAGCGCGGGCTTCGATGCGACGCGCATCATCTCGTGGACGGACCCGAAGCGCCCGTCGGTCACGTACTACGTGCAGTACGCCGACGTGATCGACCAGTCGGAGTACGACCCGGTGTGGATCTCGGGCTTCAAGGTCGAGCGGCCTTCCGGCGTGCAGATCCTGCGGTCGGATCCGACGGTGCCCGACTCCGGGACCATCCTCATCCGCCCCGGCGACACGGGCGTCGGCGACGAGCTGGTGCAGCCCGGCGAGAAGGTGGCGCTCGCCGACGGCATGTCCGTCTCCGTGGCCGCGATGGACGAGACCGCGCACACCGCCACCGTCGACGTCACGGTGCCGTGCGCGGCGCGGACGGCGCAGGCCGACCAGGCCGCGGCCTCCGCCCCGGACGCCATGGGCTCGATGACGGGCGACGGCGGCATGGCGATGACGATGACGGGCGGCGGAGCCATGGCGATGACGGACGGCGGCCCCATGGTGATGACGATGCCGGGCGCGATGGCGATGCCGGGCGGCGGCGGGATGGAGATGACCGCGGGCGGCATGATGGAGATGCCCACGCGGTAGGCGACGGGGGTCGTCCGTAGCATCGGATCCATGCCCGCCGCCGTGCACGACCTCCTCACCGTCCCCGACCGCGCCGCGTGGCGCGCCTGGCTCGACGCGCACGAGGAGTCGTCCGACGGCGTGTGGCTCGTGCTCGCGAAGAAGGGCACGACGGATCCGACCTCGCTCACCTACGCCGAGGCCCTCGACGAGGCGCTGTGCAGCGGGTGGATCGACGGGCAGACCGCGAGCATCGACGAGCGGGTCTTCCGGCGCCGGTTCACCCCGAGGCGGAAGGCGTCGCTGTGGTCGGAGCGGAACATCGGCCTGGTCGCGACGCTCACCGCGCAGGGGCGGATGCGGCCGGCGGGGATCCGCGAGGTCGAGCGCGCGCAGGCCGACGGCCGCTGGGATCGCGCCTACGCGGGCCAGGCGTCCGCCGCCGAGCCGGAGGACCTGCTGGCGGCGCTCGCCGCGTCGCCCGCCGCCGCGGCGACCTTCGCCACGCTCAGCAGGGTCAACCGCTACGCCGTGATCCACCGGGTGTCGACGGCGCCGAACCCGACCGTCCGCGCGAACCGGCTCGCCAAGCTCGTCGCGATGCTCGAGCGCGGGGAGGCGCCGCACCCGCAGTAGGGTCGCCGACCCGCGCCGGCCGCGTCAGCGTGCGAACCACTCCCGCGCCAGCACCGACATGACGATCTCGTCGTGGAACGCGCCGTCGTGGAAGACCGTCTCGCGGAACACGCCCTCCTCGACGAAGCCGACCTTCGCGTACGCCGCCCGGGCGCGCGCGTTGTGCGCGAAGACGCGCAGCTCGATCCGGTTCAGCCCCATCTCGCGGAAGCCGTAGCCGACGAGGGTGCGCACGGCGTCGGTGCCGTAGCCGACGCCCACGTGCTCGGATCCGATCATCACCGTGAGCGTCGCCGCCCGCGACAGCAGCCGGGCGCCGTAGAGGGTGACGTGGCCGAGGAGCAGGCCGGATGCGCGGGCGGTCACGCAGAAGCCGACCGCCCCCGCCTCCTCGTTCGCGCTCCACTTCCGGAACTGCTCGACCACGTCGGCCTCGGGCCGCGGCCGCACGGTGAGCTGCTGGAGCACCGCCCACTCGGGGTCGCGCCACCAGCGCGCGAGGTCGGGGAGGTCGGCGTCCTCGAGGGCCCGCAGCCGGATCCGCTCGCCCTGCAGGATGCTCGCTCCGTACCGCTGCGGGTCGCCCGCGTCCGTCCATTCCATGCGGTCATCGTGCCATCCGTGCCGCCGACCGCGCGCCGGGGTCGCACGCGCCGGGGTCGCACGCGCCGGGGTCGCACGCGCCGGGGTCGCACGCGCCGCGGCCGCACGCGCCGTGGTCGCCGCGGGCCCTGGCACGCGGAAGGCCCGGACGGGGAGATCGACCCGCCCGGGCCTCGATGGTGCTGTCCGCTGTCGTCGCCGTGCCGTGGCCCGAGGATCAGCGCGTCGACCGCGTGAGCGCTACTGCTCGCAGTGCGAGTTCCAGGTGTCGGGGAGCTTGATGTACAGGCCCTTCCCGCTGCACGAGGCCGAGTTGCGGATGACCTCGGCGATGAGGCCGGTGAAGATCGCTCCGATGATCGAGCAGGCCGGCCCGGTGATGATGAAGAACGAGCAGATGGCCGCGGCGGCCGCGCCGGCGGCGACGCCGATGAGCCCGCGGAGCCAGGCGTGGTTGATGTACAGCGTGTACCAGTGGATGAGGTGGTTGTACCAGTGCTTCGACTCCAGGATCGATCCGCCGGTGGTCGACGCCGGAGCGTCGTTCGCGGACATGGCGGCGTGGATCGACGCCTTCGTGCTCGCCAGGGAGGCGGCCATCTTGGGGTCGGCCTCCGCGGCGGCCCGGAGCTTGGCGGCGAGCGCGTCCCCCTCGGCGGTCTGCTGGGGGGTCAGGTTCGTCCAGTTGTCCACGTGCTGGCCGTTCACGACGATGCCCGTGCTCGAGGCCTTGGTGACGTCGGCCTCGGTGATCTTGCCCGACTTGACGTCGTCGAGGAGGTGTCCGCTCTCGATCGAGTGGCTGACGCGAGCCTCGGGGGAGTTCGGGTTCGTGGCCGCGAAGGCTCCGCTGCCGGGGGCGGCGACGACGAGTCCGATGGCCGCCACGGCGCCGATGGCGACCGTGGTGAGGATGGAGCGGGTGGTGCGGGTCCGGCGGATGCTGGACATTCGGGTTCCTCTCACAATGCACGGCGTATGTCGCCGCACTCGGAAGGTAGGGTGCGCCGACGCCACCGGGCGGGGGTGACGACGGCCATCAGGCCAACGTCAGACGAACGACTGACGAGGGAGGCGGGGCGCGCCTCCTGGCGCCCGCGTGCCGTCCGCGGCTGCCCATGCCGTGCGGTCATCGTGCCATCCGGGCCGCCGATCGCGCGCCGGGGTCGCACGCGCCGCGGTCGTCCCTTTCGTCTTGCTGGACGTGATCATCGGCCGTGACACGGACCACGAGTGCCCCCGTAGTTTGTGGACTAACGGCCCGATCGTGCGCCAGCGGATGCTCTCGGCGTCGCCGGCACGGGAGCCCGGGCCGCGCCCCACCCGGACCGCGCGCTCGCGTGCACCCTCCTCGTCCCGTCGCCCCGCGCGACCCGCACCCCGAAGGACTCCGATGCGCGACACCGCCTCCCCGACCACCCGCCGGCGCCGCCGCCCGATCCGCCTCGCTCTCGGCGCCGCCGTGGCCGCCGCGACCGTCGCCCTCACCGGCTGCGGAGCCGGCGCCGACGTGGGAGGAGCGGGCGTCGCCTGCGACATCCCGCAGCCCGACGCGAAGACCACCGTCAACGTGCTCTCGTACAACAGCCCGTCGACGAACCCGTTCACCGACGCGATCGCCACCGGCTGCACGGGCGGGAACCTCACGGTCAACGCGCCCACCACCGACTTCGGCGGTCAGAACCAGCGCGCCGTGCAGTCCATGTCGGGCGCGAACCCGAGCTACGACCTCGTCGAGGTCTACGGCACCGTCTACCCGCTCTACGCCGAGCGCGGCTGGATCGAGCCGCTCGACGACCGCATCGCCGAGGCGGGCGACGAGCTCGCCATCGACGACATCGACCCGACCCTGCTGGAGTCGCTGCAGTACGACGGCAAGCAGGTCGGCATCCCCACCTTCTGGGGCACGATCATCTTCATCTACCGCGAGGACATCCTCTCCGACCTCGACATCGCCGTGCCGACCACGTTCGAGGAGATGTACGCGGCGGCCGAGAGGATCCGCACCGAGACGGGCATGGCGAACCCGCTGGCCCTCCCGTTCAACGCGGCCGGCGACAACTCGAGCGCCTACAACCAGTACCTCGGCTCGCTCGGCGGCACGTGGTTCGAGGACGGATCCGCGACCCCGACCCTCGACACCCCCGAGTCGATCCAGGCCCTCGACACCCTCCGCGCCACCTACCAGCAGATGAGCTCGCAGTCGACGTCGTGGTCGTCGCCCGAGGTGATCACGCAGCTGCAGACCGGCCAGGCCGCCATGTCGATGCTGTTCGCCGGCCGCGTCTCCGCGCTGCTCGACGAGGGCCAGACGGAGAACTTCGACGACTTCGCGTTCGCCGTGCCGCCCGCGGTCGAGGAGGGCGGCACCCCCGCCACGAGCCTCTCGGTCGACGGCCTCTCCATCGCCGCGAACTCGAAGGTCGACAAGGACCTCCTCTTCGACCTGCTCGGCGTCGCGACCGGCGCCGACGCCGCGACCGAGGCCGCGAAGGCCACGATCCCCGCCCGCACCACGCAGGCGCAGGCCGCGGACCTGCCGTTCGAGGAGGCCGCGCGCGACGTGCTCGAGAGCGAGAACCCGAACGGCCTGCCGCTCGTGCCGTACATGTCCGACGTGTTCGCCGCGATGGCGCCGATCCTCGCGCAGGTCGTCGACGGCACGCTCTCCTCGGCCGACGGCGCCACGCAGCTCCAGGCGGCGGCCGTGCAGGCCATCGCGACGGCGGGCTTCGCGCCCTGATGCGCGGATCCACTCGCCGCGGCGCCCGCCCGGGCGTCGGGCCCGGCCCCCGGGCATGAGGCTCAAGACCTTCGCCGCGTTCACGGCCCCCGCCATCGTGCTGATGGCGGGGCTCCTGATCGTGCCGCTGATCACCACGCTCGTCTGGAGCTTCCAGAACGTGCCGGTCGGCCAGCCCGGCGTCTTCAACGGCATCGCGAACTACGTCGAGATCTTCACCGACCGCCGGTTCGGCCGCGACGCGGCGTTCACGATCACCTACGCGGTCATCATGACGGTGGCGAAGCTCGTCGTCGGCTACGGCATCGCGCTGCTGCTCAACCGCATCGAGCGCGGGCGCATGGTGATCCTCGGGCTCCTGATGGCGAGCTACGTGGTGCCCACCGTGATCGGCGCGCTCAACTTCTCCTGGCTCTTCAACGACATCTTCGGCGGCGTCGTGAACCAGGGCCTCGCCGTGTTCGGGATCCAGGTGGACTGGCTGACGGAGACCGGGCCCGCCCGCGTGCTCATCGGCCTGCACGCGCTCTGGCACGAGACGCCGTTCGTGATCCTCGTGCTGCTCGCCGGCCTGCAGACGCTGCCCGAGGAGCCGCTCGAGGCCGCGCAGCTCGACGGCGCCGCCTGGTGGCAGCGCCAGCGGTACATGATCGTGCCGCTGCTCGCGCCGCTGTTCTCGTTCGTGACGCTGATCAGCCTGATGGACAGCCTCAAGGTGTTCGACTCGATCCGGATCATCACCCCGGCCGCCGGCAGCGTCGGCACCGAGTCGCTCATGGTGTTCGTGTACCAGGTGGCCCTCGGGGAGTCGTACCGGCTGGGGGTGGCGAGCGCGGTGAACGTGGTCACCATCGTCATCACGCTCGTGCTGCTGATCCCGTTCCTCCGACAGACCTGGAAGGGGGCGCGGGCCGCATGACCGCATCCACCCCGCTCGTGCCCACCGGCCGCACGCGCCTGCCCCGCGAGGACCGCCCGTCCGGATCCGGCCGCACGCTCACCGCGAAGGAGCGCCGCCGCCGCGAGCGCATCGGCTCGCTGTGGGCCGGCGCCGCGCTGGTCGTGGTCATGCTCGTCTCGCTCAGCCCGTTCCTGTGGGCGCTGCTCACCGCGATCAAGCCGTTCCGGGACGCGTTCACGAACCCGCCGACGTGGGTCTTCGAGCCGCGCCTCGACGCGTTCGTCGACCTCTGGCGCGGGACGCTGTTCGCCGAGGTGCTCGTCAACACGTTCATCGTCGCCGGGCTCACGGTGGTGGTGGCGCTCGTCGTCGGCGCGCCCGCCGCCTACGCGTTCGCCCGGTACGCGGGCGTCGTCGGGCCGATCCTGCTGGTGCTCGCCGTCGTGCTGCGCACCATCCCGCGGTTCGCCGTGGTGCTGCCGTTCTACGAGATGAGCCAGGCGCTCGGCATCTACGACACGAAGATCGCGCTGGTCGCCGCGCTCGTGGCGGTGAACATGCCGTTCACGCTGCTGCTGCTCGTGGGGTTCTTCCGCGACATCCCGACCGAGCTCGACGAGGCCGCGATGATCGACGGCTGCAGCCGCTTCGGCGCGTTCCGCCGCGTGATCGTGCCGCTCATGGGCCCGGGGCTCGTGACCGCGGGCGTGTTCACGCTGCTCGTCGCGTTCCAGGAGTACCTCGTGGCGCTCACGCTCACGCAGAACGAGGCGGTGACGATCCCCGTGTTCATCGCCGCGCAGAAGGGCGCCGACGACATCTCCACCTACCAGACGCTCGCCGCGGCCAGCATCGCGCTCGTGATCCCGGTGGTCCTCATCGCCGTCTTCGCGCGGAAGTACCTCGTGGCGGGGCTCGGCGGGGGAGCGGTCAAGGGCTGACGCGCGGCCGGGACCCCACCCGCCGTCAGCGCCCCAGCTCGATGAGCAGGACGCCGCCGAGGAGGAGCCACCTCACGAGGCGGGCCGGGCGGGAGATCATCCTCCCGCCCGGCCCTCCCTGGTGCCGACCGTCGGCGTCGGGAACGGCGTCGTCGCCGTGCCCTGGCCCGCGGATCAGCGCACCGATCGCCCGCTCGCCACTACTCGCAGTGCGAGTTCCAGGTGTCGGGGAGCTTGAGGTACATGCCCTTGCTGCACGGGGCCCAGCCAGCGGCGACCCCGACGATCACGACGCTCATCATTCCACCGACGAGCGAGCAGAGCTCGGGGCTGATCACGAAGAAGGTGCAGACGGCAGCGGCGGCTGTGGCGGCGCCGGCCCCGATGAGCCCACGGAGCCAGTTGTGGTTGATGTACAGCGTCGTCCAGTGGGTGAGGTGGTTGTACCAGTGCTTGGACTCCGTGATCGAGCCGCCGGTGGTGGCGGAGGCCGAGATGTCGTCCGAGGCCGACGAGGCGTGGAGCGCGGCCTTCATGCTCTCCAGGGAGGCGGCCATCTTGGGGTCGGACGCGGCAGCGGCGCGGAGGCTCGCGGCCTGCGCGTCGGCTGCGGCGGTCTGCTCGGGCGACAGGTCCATCCAGTTGTCGATGTGCTGCCCGTTCACGTCGATGCCGGTCTTCGCCGCGTGGATGACGTCGGCCTCGGTGATCCTGCCCGACGTGACGTCGTCGAGCAGGTGCCCGGTCTCGATCGAGTGGCCGACCCGGGCCTCGGGGGAGTTCGGGTTCGAGGCCGCGAAGGCTCCGCTGCCGGGGGCGGCGATGACGAATCCGATGGCCGCCACGGCGCCGATGGCGACCGTGGTGAAGATGGAGCGGGTGGTGCGGGTCCGGCGGTTGCTGGACATGCGGGTTCCTCTCTCGATGGACGGCGTACGTCGCCGCCCTCGGAAAGTAGGGGGTATCGATGCCCCCCGGATGGGGGCCATGGTATCCATCCGGTTAACGTCAGACGAACGACTGGTGAGAAGGTCCGGTCGTCAGTCGGCGTTGCCCAGCGTGAGCCTCAGGATCCCGTCGCGCGCCTCGACCGTCGTGCCGCGGTGGTCGCGGACGCGGGGGAGGCCGACGGTCGCGTCGCTCGCGTGGTCGCCGACGACGACCACGCGCATGCCCGCGGCGAGGCCCGCGCGGATCCCGGCCTCGGCGTCCTCGTAGACGATCGCGTCCGCCGGATCCACGCCCAGGCGCTCGGCGGCGAGCAGGTAGCCGGAGGGGTCGGGCTTGCCGGCGGTGACGTCGTCGGCGGAGACCACGACCTCGGGCACGCGGATCCCGGCGCCGGCGAGGCGGGCGCGCGCGAGGGCCGGGCCGGCGCTCGTGACGAGGGCGTGGGATCCGGCCGGCAGCGCGGCCACGAGGTCGCGCGCGCAGGGGATCTCGACCGTCGCGGGGCTGCCGTCGAGCTCGAGCCGGTCGAGCTCGGCGAGGAGCGCGGGCACGTCGCTGCCCTCGGGTGCGAACCGGGCGATGCTGTCGGCCGCGCGCACGCCGTGGATCCGCCGCAGGAGGTCGGCCGGGTCGTGACCGAAGCGGTGGGCGAGCATCGTCCAGATCTCCTCCACGAGCGCGGTCGAGTCGACGAGCGTCCCGTCCATGTCGAGGAGGAGCGCGCGGGCGGTGAGCGTGACGGGTGCGGTCATGCGTCCATCCTCCCGGACGGGTGGCAGCCGGACGCCCCCGGGTCGGCCACGATGGAGGGGACGCCGCGATCCGATGCGGGGCGAGCGGAGACGGCATGGGCGCGGGCGACACGGACGAGGTCGAGGCCGGGAAGGTGCGCACGCTCACCGGCATCTCGGCCTTCACGCTGATGCTCGGCCTGCTGATCGTGGGGCTCGTGCCCGACCTGTCGACCGAGGGCAGGTTCCGCTGGGAGGCCCCGGCGTGGCTGTACGCCGGCATCCTCGTGCTGCTCGGGCTCGCCGGTCTCGTGTGGGCGGCGGTGCGCGCGATGCGGCTGCGGAGGCGGGCCCGTGCCTGATCTGCTGGCGAAGGCTCTGCAGGTCGTGACCATCGTCTGCATCATCGGCACGGGGGTGGGCTGCTTCCGCACGCTGAACCACGCGTCGCGGACGAACGAGCCGGCGCCGAGGTCCATGTACCTCGCGGCCCTGCCCTTCGCCGTGGTGGGCCTACTGGCCGTCATCGTGGGGATCGCGCTCGACTGAGCCGGCGCTCATCCTCGATCGGCGAGTCCGCCGGGATCTGCCGTCGTGGCGACGCACCGTTCCGCTATGATGGGGGCACACCCCCGGTCGCTTCGGCTTCCGGGCGCGAGGCTCCTTCCCCGGAAGGAGCCTCAGCTATTTCCCGCCACGCTTCCGGTCGGTGGACCTCCCCGACCGAGTCGCGGAGGGTGTCCGGGAACTGCGATCGCTCAAGCGCCCCGCGTCGGATCTTCCTGATGTGAGCAGGCCCGACGGCGAGCAGCGATGCGGAGGGGCGGTCCGTCGGGGAGATGAGCCCGATCTCGACGCCCGCCTCGTCCCGGACGAGGCGGAAGGCCTCGGTGAGGTCGGAGTCGTTGGAGAGCAGGAAGCACACGTCGGAGTCTCCGCGGAAGGCGTCGACCAGCATGTGCGCGGCGAGGTTCACATCGGATCCCTTCTCCTCGGTCTTCCGCACATTGACCTTGACGAGCGCCCCGTCCGCGTCCAACCGGACGGGATGGACGGGCATCGTCCGCTTGTCCACGCGGAAGGTCCCGAGATGGACGGACACGCGCGGCGAGTTGCGGAGAGCGCGGACATACGCCTGCTGCCGGACGGGGCTCCGCGGATCCGTCCCCGCCGTGGTGCGGATGAAGGCGGTGAAGTACCGGACCCGGACGACCTCGAACGACGGGAGCAGCAGATCGCACAGAGCGGCCACATCCAGCCACTTCAGCGAGGGTCGGTCCGCCAGCAGCCGGCGGTAGAGGTTGAAGCCGTCGACGTAGACGGCGGCCGTCGGCCTCCCGTCAGGCACGTGCGCGTCCGGGTAGCAGGGCGATCATCGCGACAGGGTAGCGGGCACCCGGCCGGGTTACGGCTCCCGCCGGGCCCGGCCGCCCGCCGCGGTCCGCCCGTAGCCTGGACGCATGGCGACCACCACCATGCGCGGGCGCGCAGCGCACCACGTGGTCATCGGCGCCGGGCTCGCCGGGGCGGCCACCGCGTGGCAGCTCGCGAGTCGCGGGCACGCGGTCACGGTGCTGGAGCGCGACCGGCCGGCGGGCATGCGGGGCAGCTCGCACGGATCCGCCCGCATCCTCCGCTACGCGTACGCCGACCCCTTCTACGTGCGGCTGATGCGCGACGCCCGCGTGCTCTGGGACCGCCTCGAGCGCACCACGGGTGCGCGGCTCGTGACGCCGACCGGATCCGTCGACTCAGGGCTGGTGCGCCGCCCGGCCGAGCTCGCGCGCGTGCTCGAGCGGGTCGGGATCGACCACGAGCTGATGTCCGCGCGCGCGGCCGCGGAGCGCTGGCCGGAGATGTCCTTCGACTCCGACGTGCTCTTCCACCCGGCCGCGGGCGTCGTGGACGCCGAGGTCGCCGTGCGCGCGATGCTCGACCTGGCCGTCGCCCACGGCGCCGTCGTGCACGAGGGCTGGACGGCCGCGTCGGTGCAGCGCGTCGGCGCCGGGTTCCGGGTGGTCTCCGACGACGGCCGCCGCGTCGACGGCGAGAGCGTCGTGGTGGGCGCGGGCGGGTGGCTGCCCGAGCTGCTCGGCGGGGCGCTTCCGCTGCCGCGCGCGGCGCTCGACCGCATCCCGCCGCTGCGCGTGCGGCAGGAGCAGGTGTTCCACTTCCCGTATGGGCAGAGCCCGTACTCGGACGGGCCGCCCGCGCGTCCCGTGCCCACCTCGATCCACATGGACGAGCGCATGCAGGTCTACGCGCTCCCCGGCGGCCGCGACGTGGAGGGCCGCGGCCACAAGGTCGCCGAGTTCGACGGCGGGCGCGTTATCCCGTCGGCCGCACACCAGGACGGCCGCGTGGATCCGGCGAACCGCGCCCGCGTCGTCGACTGGGTGCGCCGCAACCTGCCGGGCGTCGAGCCGGTGCCGTACGCCGAGTCGACGTGCCTGTTCACGAGCACGCCCACCGAGGACTTCGTGATCGACCGGATGGAGGGCGTCACGATCGTCTCGCCCTGCTCCGGCCACGGCGCCAAGTTCGCGCCGCTCATCGGCAGCCTCGCGGCGGATGCGGCGACCGGCGAGCGCGTCGAGCCGCGGTTCGCCTTCGCGCCCTGAGCCGCGGACGCCCGCTGACGGCCGCGCGGTCGCGCTGCCGTTCGGTCACACCTTCTGCGGACGTCCCCGAGCCGCGGTCCGCGTGCGGCCCCGGGCCGGATCCGGCGGATCCGCGCGCTCCTCGGCCCGCTCCCGCTCCGCCGCCAGCCGCGCGAGCTCGTCGCGCAGCTCGCCGACGCGGTCGTCGCGCCCCTCCTCGGGGAACGCGCCGGGCAGCAGCTGCGGGCTCAGCCGCGCGCGCACGATCTGCTCGAGCGCCGAGTCGCGCGCGATGACGAGCACCTCGCGGAGCGCCTCCGGATCCCGCGACAGCTCGCCGAGCCGCTCGACGATCTCCTCCGCGATCTCGGCCCGCAGCCGGAGCCCCGGCACGTCGCCCTCGCGGTAGTCATCGGGCCGCCGGCCCTTGCCGTCGCGCAGCGCCGCGCGCTCGGTGGACATGCGCAGCCGCTCGGCCTCGCCGCGCTTCTCGCCCGTGAGCTCCGCGAGCTCGCCGCGGAGCGCCTCGATGAGCGACTCCTCGTCGAACGGGCGCCGCTCGCGCAGGGTGCGCAGGATGATCAGGTTCTCCATCTGCAGCCGGAGCGCCACGCCCACGAGCAGCAGGGCCTCCTCGACGAGGACCTCCTTCTGCGCCGGATCCGCGGCCACGCGCGCCGCGACGGACGGCGGCGGGGGCCCGGGCTTGCTGCTCTTGCCGGGCTTCGCGGGGCGGATGCGGGGCCGGGGCATGACATCCTCCCGGTCCGCTCGCTCCACCGGCGAGGTGCTCCCAGGCTACGCGGAACCGCCGACCTCGGGGCGGCTGGCGCCCCCATCCGTGCACGGATCCGCGAGCCCGCCCCCGAAGGGATCCGCGGCCGGATCCGGGAGCGCCCGCGTCACCCCATCCGGCGCCGCAGGAACGCGAGCGTGCCGAGCTCGTCGTCGATGCCGCCGCCGTCGTGGCCGTTGTACTCCCATTCGACGATCTCCTTCTCGCCCGCGTACGCGTCGAACGCGCCGTAGACGGTGGAGGGCGGGCAGGTCGCGTCCATGAGGCCCACCGAGAAGCGCGCGGGCGCGGTCGCGCGGCGCGAGAACGCGACGCCGTCGAAGTACCGCAGCACGGCGTGCACGTCCGCGCCGCGGCCCCGGTGCGTCTTCAGGTAGTCGACGACCTCGTGGTACGGGTACGCGTCGGTGATGTGGGTGGCCCGCTCGATGTCGCAGAGGAACGGCACGTACGCCGAGACCGCGGCGATGTCGTCGCGGAGGCCGGCGACCGCGAGGGCCATGCCGCCGCCCTGGCTGCCGCCCTGCACGGCGATGCGCGACGGATCCACCACGTCGAGCGACCGCGCCACGTCGACCGCGCGCACCGCGTCGGTGAAGAGGCGGCGGTAGTAGTAGGTCTCGCGTGAGGCGATGCCGCGGGTCATGAAGCCCGGGATCGCGGGGCCGGCCTCGCCGTGGTCGGCGGTGTCGCCGGCGCTCCAGTACGAGCCCTGGCCGCGGGTGTCCATCTGCAGGTGCGCGAAGCCGGCGGCCGCGTAGATCAGCGTCTCCTCGGCGCGTCCCCGCCCGCCGCCGTAGCCGACGAACGAGACGACCGTGGGCAGCGGGCCCGTCGCGCCCGCGGGGGTGCGGAGCCAGGCGCGCACGTCGGTGCCGCCGGATCCGGCGAAGGTCACGTCCTGCACGTCGACCAGCGCGAGGTCGGTCTCCACGGGCGCGAGCCGCACGTCGAGGTCGTGCCGCGCGGCCTCGGCGAGCGTGTCGGCCCAGAAGGCGTCGAAGTCGTCCGGATCGACGTGGCTGCTGACGTGCGCGCGGGCGGCGTCGACGGGTTCGATGAGCATGGATCCTCCGGGCGTTCGGCGGTGGGCGGGTCGGCGTCCCGCGAGCCCTCGGGCCGCGTCGCCTCGATCATCATGCCCGCCCCGGCGCCGCATGGCGCGCGCGTCAGCGGAAGAGCGGCGTCCCGTCGGCGAGCTCGGCGTCGAGGAGGGTCCAGATCCACGCGAGCGCCCGCGCGTGGTCGAGGCCCGGGACCTTCTGCGACAGCTGCGTCGCGATGCCGTCGCTGTAGGCCGCGAGCTTGAGCGCGACCTCGGGGGCGTCCACCCGGCGGAAGACGCCGCCCTCGACGCCGCGGCCGATCGTGCGCACGAGGCACGTCTCCCACACGCGGAGGCGCTCGAGGCGCTCGGGCGTCAGGGCGGGTTTGCGGGAGACGGCGGTCCAGTAGTCCGACCAGAGCCGCCAGTGCGCCTCGGCCTCGTCGGTGCCGGCGAAGAGCGGCTCGACCAGCAGGCGGATGCCGTGCACCGGATCCGGATCCGCGTCGACCTCCGCGACGATGCCCGCGTAGAAGCGGTCGGTCTCCAGCGCGACGACCTCGTCGAGGATCTCCGCGACGCTCGCGAAGTGGTACGTGACCGTGCCGACCGACACGGCGCCCTCGGCCGCGATGTCGCGGAGGCCGGTGGCGGTGAGGCCCTGGCGGAGGATCACCGCGCGCGCGGCCTCGACGATCATCGCCCGCCGCACCTCGGGCTTCTCGCGCTTGCCGCGGCCGGCGGGCGCGGTCGTGGGCGCGCCCGCCTTCGCGGTCGACGGCGTCGTCGCGGTCGTCCCGGCGGTCATGCGGAGGTCCGCGGCACGAGGTCGTCGAACACGCGGTCGGCGACGAGCACCTCGGGCGCATCCGGGCCGCCGTCGCGCGCCCACGCCTTCAGGGTGTTGACGACGCGGAAGGCGTCCGCGTCGGCCGTGACGCGCGAGGTCGTCTCCAGTCGCGCGCGCCAGGTCGGCTGCTCGAGGCCGATGGCCCAGCGCGACTCCGCGACGGCCGAGGTCGGGTCGCCCTCGGTGATCCGGTACGTCTCGCGGCTCGACTCGGTGAAGACCAGGCCGTCCGGGTAGATGCGGGATCCGCCGTAGCCGGGGTCGACGTCGAGCGTCCACTCGCCGGTCGCCACGTCGTGCGAGACGCTGCGCTCGGGGAGGCCGGAGGCGTCCGGGATCCGCTCGATCGCGATCGGCGTCGACTGCACGGGCTCCTCGAAGCGCACGCCGTCGTCCGCGCCGCGCGTCCAGACGGGCAGGGTCACGGCGCTGCGGGAGGGCGCGAGGGCGAGGGTCGCCTCGCGGGCGTGCGGCCAGATCCACGGCCAGTACGCCGACGAGACCGCGATCCGCAGCCGGTGCCCGGCCGGGAACGCGTGGCCGATGGAGACGAGCGGCACGCGCACGACCGCCTCCTCGCCGGGGACCATCGGGTCGATCCGGGCGCGGTCGATCCGCTTGTTGAGGTTCAGCGCGCCGCGCGTCACGAGGGTGGATGCGCCGTCGGGCGCGACGTCGCAGAGCCGCACGACGACGTTCGCGTCGGGCAGGTCGCTCGTGAGCGCGAGGTCGACGAGCACGTTCCCGAGCACGTCGAGCGGCTCGTCGAGCAGCAGGTCGAAGCAGACCGAGAGGCCGTCCTCGGCGCGCTGGTCCGGCGGCAGGTCGGTGGCGTTGCCGAACGGGAAGAACCGGCCCGCGTCGAGCCCGGTGTGCTGCGGCGAGCGGATCACGACGGGGTCGCCCACGGTGGCCGGCCCGTGGAACACGTCGAGGGGCAGGGTCGGCGAGGCCGAGACGGACGCGGGCGGCGGCCAGGACGCGGCGGCGACCCAGCGGCCGGTGCGCGCGGGGTAGCTCGTGGAGGGCGGCTCGGAGTCGCTGAGGAAGGCGCGGAGCGCGGGATCCGCCTCCACGCCGGTGTCGACGCCCTTCAGCCAGCGGTCCCACCAGCGGAGCGTCTCCTGCAGGAAGCCGATGGACGGGCCGGGCGTCAGGCCGCGGTCCGGGTACTGGTGCGCCCACGGCCCGATGATGCCCTTCACGGGCGCGGACACGTTCTCCACCAGGCGCAGCACGGCGTCGCGGTACGGATCCGCCCACCCGCCGACCGCGAGCACGGGCGCGGTGATGGCGGAGTGGTCCTCGCCCACGCTGCCGTGCTGCCAGTAGTCGTCGCGCTCCTGGTGCGCGAGCCAGGTGGGCGTCATCGGCCGGCCGGGATCCAGGCGCTCGCGCCAGCGCTCCACCCAGCCCTCGCCCACGACCTCGGGGCGCGGCGGCCGGGAGTTGAACGCGAACATCGTCGCGCCCCACGCGGACATGTCGATGCCGAGCACGGCGCCGCCCATGTAGTGCACGTCGTTGTCGTAGCGGTCGTCGGTGGAGCAGACCGTCACGACGGCCTTCAGGGCCTCGGGCGCGCGCGCCGCGAGCTGCAGGCCGTTGAAGCCGCCCCACGAGATCCCGAAGATCCCGACCGCGCCCGTGCACCAGTCCTGCGCGGCGATCCACTCGATCACGGCGACGCCGTCGTCGAGCTCCTGCGCGGAGTACTCGTCGACGAACAGGCCGTCGGAGGATCCGGTGCCGCGGATGTCGACGCGGATGGACGCGTACCCGTGGGCCGCGTACCAGGGGTGCCGCTCGCTGTCGCGCGGGGCGGTCCAGTCGTCGAGCCGGTAGGGGAGGTACTCGAGCAGCGCCGGGACGGGCCCGTCGCCCGCGCGCGACCAGATGCGGGCGTGGAGGGGCGTGCCGTCGGGCATCGGGATCCAGACGTCGCGATGCGTCACGCCGTCGCCTCCCACGCCGTCTCCGGTCGCGGTCGTCCCACCTGCGGTCTCGGTCATCGTGCGTCCTCCCAGTCCCGGATCCGGTGCCCGTCGCCGAGCTCCCGCCACCCGCCACCCGCGGCGTCGCGCCAGGTGGCCGTCACGTGCGCGACGTCCGGCAGCTCGGTGGCGCCGGGCTCCAGCGTGGCCGCGAGCAGCTGCCGCGTGTACGGGTGGTTCGGCCCGGCGAAGATCCGCTCGGTCGGGCCGATCTCCACGATGCGCCCGCCCGTCATCACGGCCACGCGGTCGGCGACGCCGCGCACGACGGCGAGGTCGTGGCTGATGAAGAGGCAGCTGAGGCCCTTGTCGCGCCGCAGGTCGGCGAGCAGCTGGAGGATCTCCGCCTGCACGCGCACGTCGAGCGCGGTCGTGATCTCGTCGGCGATCACCAGCTGCGGCCCGGCCGCGAGGGCGCGGGCGATGCCGACGCGCTGGCGCTGGCCGCCGGAGAGCTGCCCCGGGAGCCGGCCGGCGAACTCGGGCGACAGGCCCACCTCGGTGAGGATCTCGCCCACGCGCTCCGGGGAGGAGCTCCCGGTGAAGAGCGTCAGCGGCCGGGCGATGGCCGCGCCGACCGACCGCCGTGGGTTGAGCGAGGTGTCCGCGTTCTGGAACACGAGCTGCACCGAGCGGCGGAGGTCCTGCGGGCGGTGCGCGACCGCGGAGGTCAAGTCGCCCTCGACGCCGTCGCCCTGGAACCGGAACGTGCCCGACTCGGTGGGCACGAGGCCCGCGAGCGCGGTCGCGAGGGTGGTCTTGCCGCTGCCGGACTCGCCCACGACGGCGAGCGTCTCGCGCGGCCCGATGGTGAACGACACGTCCGAGACGGCCGGCGGCAGGCCGCGGCCGTAGCGCACGACCAGGCCGTCGGCGACGACGACCGGGGGCGCCGAGGCGGCCGAGGCGGCGGTCGCGGATCCGTCGCGCGCGCCGCCCGGGATCGCGGCCAGCAGCTCCCGCGTGTACGGGTGCGCGGGCGCCGCGAACAGCTCCGCGGTCGGCCGGTGCTCCACGATGACGCCGTCGCGCATCACGGCGATCTCGTCAACCATCGTCGAGACGACGCCGAGGTCGTGGCTCACCAGCAGCACCGCCATGCCGAGCTCGAGCGCGAGGTCGCGGATCAGGGTCAGCACGGCCGCCTGCGTCACCACGTCGAGCGCGGTGGTCGGCTCGTCGAGCACCAGCACGCGGGGGCGGGCCGCGACGGCCATGGCGATCGCGATGCGCTGCTGCTGCCCGCCGGAGAGCTGGTGCGGGTAGCGGCGCACGATGGTCGCGGGGTCGGGCAGGCGCACGAGCCGGATCAGCTCCTGCACGCGGGCGTCGTCGCTCGGCAGCCCGTGGCTCTCGAGCGCCTCGCGGAGCTGGCGGCCCACGCGCATCGACGGCGTGAGCGACTGGCCCGCGTTCTGCGCGACCACGGCCGCGGTGCCGCCGCGGAGCTCCCGCGTCGCCGCGGGGGACAGGGCGAACACGTCGTCCCCGCCGACCTCCACGGTGCCGCCGACCACGCGGGATCCGCGGCGCAGGTGCGCGAGCAGCGTGCGGGCCACGGTCGACTTGCCGCTGCCCGACTCCCCGACGAGACCGAGCGCGCGTCCGGCGCGGATCTCGAAGCTCACGCCGCGCACGACGGGCACGTCCGCGCTCCCGGTCGAGTACGAGATCGCCAGGTCGGTCACGCGCACGACGGTGCCGAGGCGCACGGCCCCGGTCAGGGTGTCCTCGACGGTCCCGGGCCTCATGCCATCCCCTTCTGCGCGCGGTCGACGCCGAGCGACTTGCTGAGCCCGTCGGCGCTGAGGTTGAGGCCGACCACGAGGGTCGCGAGCGCGACGATCGGCGCGAGCGTGCCCATCGGCACGACGGTCAGGGCGGTGCGGTTCTCCTGCACCATGAGCCCCCAGTCGGGCGTCGGCGGGTTGGCGCCGAAGCCGAGGAACGAGAGCGACGAGATGAGCAGCACGATCCACGACGCGCGCATCGCGTACTCCACGAGCACCACGTCGAGCACGTTCGGGAGGATCTCGCGGAACACGATGCTCAGCGGGCGCTCGCCGCGGGCGCGAGCGGCCGTGACGTAGTCCTGCGTGATCACGGTCCGCGCCGCTCCCCGCACCACGCGGGTCACGGCGGGCGCGTACACGACGGTGACGGCGAGCACGATGACCCAGAGGCCGGATCCGAACACCGTCACCACCACGAGCAGCGCGAGGATCGACGGGATGCTCAGCAGCGCGTCGACGACGCGCATCACGACCTCGTCGGACCAGTCGTCCGCGTACGCCGTGACGCAGCCCACGACCGTGCCGATGGCGACCGCGATGGTCGTCGCGAGGAAGGTCACGACGAGCGCGTACCGGCCGCCGTTGAGCGTGCGGGAGAGGATGTCGCGCCCGTACTGGTCGGTGCCGAGCCAGTGCGCCCACGTCGTGCCGGAGAGCACGTCCCCCGAGTCGGTGGCGACGGGGTCGTGCCCGGCGATCCACGGCGCGAGCACCGCGAGCACCACGTGCAGCGCGATGAGCCCGAGCCCGATGGCGAGCGCGGTGGATCCGCGGAGCGGCGCCAGCGCGGTGCGGAGGCGCCCGGCGGGGCGGGCGGATGCGGGGGCGGTCATGCGCGGGCCTTCCGTCGGGCGCCGCGCGGCAGGCGCCGGGGGCGCTGCCGGGTGCGGAGCCGGGGATCGAGGGCGAGGGCGGCGAGGTCGGCGGCGAGGTTGCAGACCACGTACACGCCGGCGCTCAGGAGGGCGATCGCCTGGATGGTCGGCAGGTCGCGCGTGGAGACGGACTCGAGCATCAGCTTGCCCATGCCCGGGTAGTTGAAGACGTTCTCGACCACGACGACGCCGCCGAGCAGCCACGCCACGTTGAGCGCGACCACGTTGAGCGTCGGCAGCAGGGCGCTCGGCACGGCGTGCCGCCACACCACCTGCCGGGTCGTGAGGCCCTTGAGCTCGGCCGTCGTGATGAACTCCGACGCCATCACGTCGATGGTCGACGACCGCATCGTGCGCACGATGTAGGCCGCCATCGCGAGGGTCAGCACGATCACCGGCAGCCCGACCGAGGGCAGGAGCTCGGCGACCGTGGCGTCGCTGCCGCGGAGCACCACGGCGGGGAACACGGGGATCGCGATGGCGAACGCGAGCACCAGCACGGTGGCGACCATGAACTCGGGCACGCTCATCACCACGAGGCTCACGATGCTGATCACCGAGTCGCTGCGGCGCCCGCGGCGCACGCCCGCGACCACGCCGAGCACGAGGGAGATCGTGACGCCGACGAGCATCGCCGGGATCGCGATGAGCATGCTGTTGCGGAAGGCGACGAGCAGCGTCGGCGCGACCGGATCCCCGCTGACGAGCGAGGTGCCGAAGTCGCCGCGCGCCGCTCCGAGGAGCCAGTCGCCGTAGCGGAGCCACACGTTCCGGTCGAGGCCGAGCGACTCGCGCAGGGTCGCGACGGCCTCGGGCGTGGCGTTCTGGCCGAGGAGCTGCTGCGCCACGTCGCCGGGCAGCAGCTGCACCGCGAGGAACACGAACAGCGAGGCGAGCACGATCGTGAGGAGTGCCGTGCCGATGCGGCGGACGACGGCGAGCGGCGCGGTCACGCGCGGAACCCGATCGTCAGGTGGTCGAACTCGAAGCCGTACTCCCGGTAGTTGACGACGTCGCGCGAGATGCCGACGAGCCGGTCGCCGAACATGGGCGTCATGTCCGCGCTGTCCTCCACGACGAGCCGCTGGGCATCCTGGTAGAGCATCAGCCGCTTCTGGTCGTCCATCGTGGCGCGGGCGTCGTCGAGGAGCGCGTCGAACGTCGGGTTCGACCACGCGCTCTCGTTGTAGGAGGAGCCGGTGCGGAAGATCTGGTTCAGCACCTGGTCGATGGGCCGGCCGGTGAACCAGTAGCTCACCATGAGCGGCTTCTGCATCCAGATCTCCGTGTAGTAGGAGTCGGCGGAGGAGTTCTTGACGGTGAGGTCGATGCCCGCCGCCTTCACCTGGTCGCGGTACGCGACGGCCATGGGCGTGAACACCGACTCGTAGGAGGAGGTGTGGATCTCGGCGGTGAGCCCCGACATGCCGGCCTTCGCGAGCAGCGCCTTCGCCTGGTCGGGGTCGTACGGGCGGTCGACGTCGACGAAGGCGGCGAGCGACGGCGGCACGGGGTTGTCGCGCGCCGGCGTCCCCGTGCCCTGCAGCGCGGTGGCGACGATCTGCTCCGGGTCGTAGGCGAGCTTCATCGCCTGCCGCACCAGCGGGTCCTGGAACTGGTCGCTCGTGGCGAGCATGGGGATCGTGTACCACTGCGCGTCCACCACCCGCGCGACCGTGGCCCGGCTCGACGCGGACACGACGCGGGCGGTCGCGAAGTCGAGGTTCGTCTGCGAGATGAGGTCGATCTGCCCGGCGAGCAGCGCGTTGACGCGGGCCGTCGTGTCCTGGATCGAGGAGAAGTCGATGCCGTCGAGCACGGGCCGGCCGGCGAAGTGGTCGTCGAAGGCCTCGACGCTGCCGGATCCGGCCGGGTGGAAGGACGAGAGGCGGAACGGCCCCGTGCCGATGCCGGTGCTGCCGATCGTGCCGATGGCGGTGGCCGGCACGATGTAGCACTGGTACGCGGTGAGCAGCGACGGGAACTCCGCGTTCGGGGTGAGCAGCTGGAACCGGAGCGTGTACGGGTCGGGCGCCGACATGCTGTCCGGGCCGATCATGTCCGCGAGCACGCCGCCCTGCGGGGAGGCCGTCGCCGGGTCGAGGATGTGCTGGATCGAGGCGATCGCGTCGGCCGCGGTGAAGGTCGACCCGTCGTGGAAGCGCACCCCGCGGCGGAGGCGGAAGGTCCAGGTGGCGCCGTCGGCGCTCGCCGCCCACTCCTCGGCGAGGTCGGGGATCGTCTGCCCCTTCTCGTCGAGCTTCACGAGCCGGTTGTAGAGCGCGCCGAGGTACTCGTACGCGGAGAGCGAGCTGGCGGAGTCGAGGGTCTCGGCGGCGGATGCGGCGGGCCGTGCGACGCGGAGGCGGCCCCCGCGCGCGGCGGTGCCGGTGGCGGCGGCCTCGGGGATGGTCGTGCTGTTCGCGCCGGTGGCGCATCCGGTGAGGGCGAGCAGGCCGAGGCCCGCGATCCCGGCGGTGCCCGCGAGGACGGCGCGGCGGCTGGGCGTGCTCGGTCGGTCGGCCATGCGGATGGTGCGCGGGCTCGCGGCGGGAAGCACGGAGCGGGTGGTGACGATCGATGGCATCGGGACGGGCCCTCCTCGTTATCGTTCAGGTGAACGATAGGCGAGATGCGGGCCCGTGGCGAATGCGGGGGCGCGCTCGGACGCGTGCCGCCGCCCGTCTCACCCCGCCGCGTAGTAGGTGGCCAGCCAGATGCGACTGCCCTCGGGGACCGTGACCTCGAGCTCGGTGGGAGCGGTCGGATCGTCGAGCGGGACGCCGATCACGCCCCGTCCGTCCTCGCCGCACGTCGCGCCGACCCGGTTCGGGTTCTCCTGCACGACCCGGATCCAGTAGGTCTCCGTCCCCGTGCAGTCGGCGGTCATCACCACCGTGTCCGAGCCCGGGTCGCGAGGCGCCGAGAGGGTGACGTCGATGGTGCCCGAACTTACGGGTGCGACATCGGCCGGCGGCGTCCCCTCCCGGCCCACCTCTTCGAGCGCGGCGGATGTCCCGGAGAAGTCGCCCGCGTGCTCCCACGACGCGTGCTGCCGCGAGACGGAGTCGTCGAGGGACGCGAAGCGCTGCGCGTCGCTCGGCGATGCCTCCGGTCCCGCCGCGGCGGTCGGCGTCGGGCCGACGGGAGTCGGGTCGGGCTCGGCCGGCGCTCCGGTGCATCCGGTGAGGGCGAGGAGCCCGGCGATCACGGCGACGAGCGCCGCACCAGCCTCATCCGGGACCGCGCGATCACCCCGCGGCGGGCGCCTGCACGTCGAGGATCCAGGTCACGCCGAAGCGGTCGGTGAGCATCCCGAAGCCCGCCGACCAGGCGGATGCCGCGAGCGGCTCGATCACGGTCGCTCCCTCGGCGAGCCCGCTCCACAGGCCCTCGATCTCGTCCAGCGTCTCGCCCCGGACCGACTGGAAGAAGGTGCGGTCGGTGATCGTCGCGCCCTGCGCGCGCGTCGTGGTGCCGGCGATCGCGCTGCCGTCGGCGTCGTCGTGGCCGGGCACGTCGTAGGCCATGAGCCGGAGGCCGTCGGCCGTCTCGAGCTGGCCGAAGACGACCTTGTCCGCGCCGGGAGCGTCGGCCGGCATGCCGAAGTCGGAGTAGGCCGTGACGGCGACCTGCCCGCCGAAGACGGCCTGGTAGAAGTCGAGCGCCTGGCGCGCGGTGCCGCGGAAGTTGAGGTGGGTGGTGGTCGTGATGCTCACGGTGTCTCCTCGTGTGGGTGCGGGCCGGGGATCGGGCCGCTGAGGAGCACTCTCCCGGGAGTGGCGGTCAGCGGCGGTCCTCTACTCCGGCCAGACTGGATCCGTGATCGGGAGCTCGTCGCGGATGCTGTCCCTCCTGTCGCTGCTGCAGACGCGGCGCGACTGGCCGGGGCGGATCCTCGCCGAGCGCCTCGAGGTCACGCCGCGCACCGTCCGCCGCGACGTCGAGCGTCTCCGCGAGCTCGGGTACGAGATCCGCTCGGTGAAGGGGCCGGACGGCGGCTACCGGCTGGCGGCCGGGGCGGAGCTGCCACCGCTGCTGTTCGACGACGAGCAGGCCGTCGCGATCGCCGTCGCGCTCCAGGCGGCGCCCGCGATGGGCGTCGACGTCGACGAGGCGGCGGCGCGCGCCCTGGCGACGGTGCGGCAGGTCATGCCGTCGCGTCTCCGGCACCGGATCGACGGCATCCGCTTCACCGGCGCGGAGCCGGAGCCGGGCCCGGGCGCCGAGCCCCGCGTGGATCCGGCGGTGCTCGAGGCGGTGAGCACGGCGGTCCGCGACCGGCTGACGCTGCGCTTCGACTTGCTCGACCGCGTCGGGCAGGAGGGGCCGCCCCGGCGCGTGCAGCCGCACGCGATCGTGGCACGGCGCTCGCGGTGGTACCTCGTGGCGTGGGATCTCGACCGCGACGACTGGCGCACGTTCCGGCTCGACCGGATGCTGCCGCGCACGCCGACGGGTCCGCGGTTCGCCCCGCGGGAGCTGCCCGCGGCGGACGCGCGGACGTTCCTCGCGGCCCGGGCGAAGGGATCCGCGTCCGAGGACCGCTGGCCCTGCACGGGCGAGGTGCTCGTCGAGCTGCCCGCCCGCGCGGTCGCGCCGTGGATCGGCGACGGCGAGTTGCAGGAGGTGTCGGCGACGTCGACGCGGATCACCGTCGGCTCGTGGTCGTGGACCGGGGTGCTCGCCACCGTGGCCCGCTTCGACGCCCCGTTCACCGTCGTCGGGCCGGCGGAGCTGCGCGAGGCGGCCGGGGTCCTGGCCGCGCGCCTCGGCTCCGCGCAGGAGCCGCCGCGCGCGTGACCGGACCGTCGCCGCGTCAGCTCACGTGCACGTCCGGCCGCCGGGCCCGCACCGGCTCCGCCCGCCGCAGCACCTCGCGCGTCACGGGCGCGACCTCGCCCGTGCCGGTCACGAGGAAGCGGAGGAGGTTGCCGACGGGCGACCCCTCGGTCCACTCGAAGTAGACGCCGGGCTTCACGCCGGTGAGGTCGCGCACCGCGAGGAGCACGGCCGCGATGGTGTTGGGGACGTTGCCGCTCGTGACCTGGAGCACGCGGAAGCCGCAGCGCACGATGCCGCGCACCACGAGGTCCTCCTCGAACTCCGACGAGTCGCCCGGGGTCACCTCGTCCGCAGGCGCGGCTCGAGTGATGGTCTGGTGCATCGGGAGCGGCACTCTTCGTCATCGATCAGGCGAACATGACGAGAGGCCGGCCGGTGGCGACTGAGGCATCGCATCGGTCTCGGCCCGGCAGCGCGACCGCCTGCCGAGCGCGGAGGATGGCGTCTCTCTCTGAGACGGCGGCTCGCCTGCCGGTCGTCACCAGCTCTTGGTCACGTACGCGTTGGCTGTCGGCGCGACGCTGTTCCCGCCCTGGGTGTCGGTCACCACGCATGCCCGGTTGTATGTGGTCGCCGTCCACGAGAAGGCCTTGCCGGCGGAGCTGAGCTCGATGTACTGCCCGTTCAGCCCCTCCGGGACCGTGTAGGACGCGGAGGCGCTCTGGGTGATGGTCTGCGCAACGCCCAGCGTCACCCCCGCGGTCACGCTCGCCGATGCCACGACAGCGTCGGCGGTCACCGTGCCGGACACGCTGACATCCGCATGCACCTCGGATGACTGGCCCGATTCGATAGAGAGGACCGCGCCGCTGTCGCCATAGATCCGCAGGTTGCCGGGTACGTACGTATCGGAGACGTTGGAGACGGCGATGTCGGGCCCATCTCCTGAGCACTCGGAGTTCGTGCCAGCGCCGACCGCCTGCGCTGCGGTACCTCCGGAGAGGAGGAGAAGAGCGGCGATGCCTACGGTGGAAGCGCTTCGTGCAACGACGGATGTGCGTGTCATGGTCACGATGCTTCTTATTCCTTCGTGTAGTAGGTCGACAGCCAGAAACGGCTGCCATCGGGGATCGTGATCTCGAGCTTCGTCGGGGCGGTCGGATCGTCGAGGGGGACGCCGTAGATGCCTCTGCCTTCCGTACCGCATGTGGTCCCCACGCGGTTGGGGTTGGGCTGCGCGACGTTGATCCAGTAGTTCTCGCTCCCTGTGCACGTGACGGTCATGACGACCTTCTTCGCCGCCGGATCGCTCGAAGCAGGCAGCGTCACGTCAACGACGCTCCCGCTACCCGGCTCGATGGTGGCCGCAGCCGTATCAGTTCGAGGCACCTCCGCCAGCTCGGCCGCGCTGCCTGTGAAGTCCCCGGCGTGCTCCCACGAGGAGAACTTGCGGTTCACGGATGCTTCGAGCGAGGAGAACTGCTCCGCATCACTCGGCGTCGCTTCCGGGACCGCAGGGGCGAGCGTCGACGCCGAGCTCGGGTCTCCCTCTTCGCCGGTCGGGCCGCTGGTGCATCCCGTGAGCGCGAGGAGCCCGATGAGGCACGCTCCGGTCATCGCGTCTGGACGGAGTCGATGGTGCCAGGTCATGGGCGCTCCTTCGTGGTCGTCAGCAGGCTCTTGGGAATCGACCTTGGTCGCCCGCGTCAAGTGACGCAAGGGGTTGCTCCAGATCGCGGAGGGGAGCGCACCACCCGATCCCCGTGATGACGGGCTTCACGACGCGACCGAGACGTTTCGTGGTGGCTATGGGCATCTAGGGGACCTTGGCGTACGACTAACTACGCGCTAGCGCTCGTCCAACAGCTGCCCACGGCACGAGACGTCGGAGTTGTTGCTCGACATCACCGCCATTCGGCCGGCGCGCCGCCGCCTCAGCTCACGTGCACGTCCGGCCGCCGCGACCGCACCGGCTCCGCCCGCCGCAGCACCTCGCGCGTCACCGGCGCGACCTCGCCCGTGCCCGTCACGAGGAACCGGAGGAGGTTGCCGACGGGCGAGCCCTCGGTCCATTCGAAGTACACGCCGGGCTTCACGCCCGTGAGGTCGCGCACGGCGAGGAGCACGGCCGCGATCGTGTTGGGGACGTTGCCGCTCGTGACCTGGAGCACGCGGAAGCCGCAGCGCACGATGCCGCGCACCACGAGGTCCTCCTCGAACTCCGAGGAGTCGCCCGGCGTCACCTCGAGGAAGATCACGGGCGCACGGGCGGGGATCCCGCTGTCGCGCCGCTCGTCGCTCGCCTTGCGGCGGTACTCGGCGATCTGCTCGGCCTCCGTCAGGGCCTCGTCGGGCTCGTCCGGCTCGTGGGCGATGATGCTCACCGCGCCGTAGTCCTCGGCGTCCTCGGTGACGAAGGCGCGCGCCCGCTCGTCCATCGTGAGCGAGGTCGCGCGCAACTGGAAGGACCGCTGCACGCGGCTCACGATCGACACCACGAGGATCCCGAGGATGAACAGCGCCGCGATGCGCACGCCGTCCGGCCGCTCGATCACGTTCACCACGGTCGTGTACGCGAACACCGCCGCGATGACCGCGAAGCCGATCGTGCGCTTGCGCTGCCCGGCCTTCTTCGCCGACAGCGTCACCGCGACCGAGGCCGAGGTGATGAGCACGAGCACGCCCGTCGCGTAGGCGCCGGCCTGCGCGTCCACGTCCGCCTGGAACACCAGGGTTACGATCACGGCGATGGCCGTGAAGACGAGCACGAGCGGGCGCACGGCCGCAGCCCAGTGCGGCGCCATGCCGTAGCGCGGCAGGTAGCGCGGCACGATGTTGAGGAGCCCGGCCATCGCGGAGGCGCCCGCGAACCAGAGGATGCAGATCGTGCTGATGTCGTAGAGCGTGCCGAAGCCGTCCCCGAGGAACTGGTGCGCGAGGTACGCGAGCGCGCGGCCGCTGGCCTTGCCGCCGTCCTGGAACTCGGCCTGCGGGATCAGCAGGGTCGTCACGAAGCTCGACGTGATGAGGAACGCGCTCATGATGAGCGCCGCCGTCGCGAGCAGGCGCTTCGTGCCGTGGATCCGCGTGCGCGGCACCCCGTCGGCGTCGTCCTCGCCGCGCACCTGCGGCATCACGGCCACGCCCGTCTCGAAGCCGGAGAGGCCGAGCGCGAGCTTCGGGAAGACGATGAGCGCGATGCCCACCATCACGAGCGGGTTGCCGTGCTGCGCCGTGAGGGCGAGCCACCAGTCGTCGATGACCTGCAGGTTCTCGGCGACGTGGAAGAGCGAGACGACGATCACGACCGCGTTGAGCGTGAGGAACACGCCCACGAGGACGACGGCGATGGAGATGGCCTCCTTGAACCCGCGCAGGAACACGAACGCGAGCGCGGCCAGCAGCACGAGCGTCAGCAGCACCTCGTTGCCGGAGAACCACGCGGGCGCGAACGGGTTCTCGACGGCGTGCGCGGTCGCGTCCGCGGCCGACAGCGTGATGGTGATGAGGAAGTCGGTCGCCGCGAACCCGAGCAGCACGAGCACGAAGAGCTTGCCGCCCCACCAGGGGAGGAGGCGCTCGAGCATCGCGATGGATCCCTCGCCGCGCGGGCTCTCGCGCGCCACGCGCCGGTAGACGGGCAGCGCGCCGAGCAGCGTCAGGAGGATGAGGACGAGCGTCGCGAGCGGCGACAGCAGCCCCGCCGCGACGGCCGCGATGGCCGGCTGGTAGCCGAGGGTGGAGAAGTAGTCGACGCCCGTGAGGCACATCACGCGCCACCACGAGTGCGTCTTCTCGACCGTCTCGGCGTGCGGGCCGGGGTGCGCGCCGGATGCGCCGGGCAGCCCGTCGAGGAGCCAGGCGGTGATCCCGGCGCGGGTGCGCCGCTGCTCGGGCGCGCGCAGCAGCTTCGGCGCGCTCACGAGCGGGCCGCCGAGTCGGCGGTGCGGAGCGGGGACGTCATCTGACCGTGATCCGGGCAGTGCACGGGGGATCCTCCTGAGGCGGCGCCGGGACCCCGTCTCGCGGATGCGACGGTCGGGCCCGGCAACATCGTCGGCCCATCGTGCCACCTCCGGGCGGGAGCGGGGTGCGCGTGCAGGGTGCGGTGAGACGGGCGGGTGCTCCGCGGATGTTGCCGGGCGGGGCGAGAGGCACGCGGCGGCACGGGGCCGCGTCCGCCCGGGATCCGCCGAGCGCGCCTCCGCGGGCCGCGGTCAGCCGCCGGCGCGCGCCCGCGAGGCCCAGAGCTGCGCGGCGAGCCCGACCACGATGAAGCCGCACATCAGCGCGCCCATCGCGGTCGCGGTGCCGCCGAGCGCGCCCGCCAGCGGCGTCGCCAATCCGCCGAGGCCGAACTGCAGGCCGCCGACGAGCGCCGAGGCCGTGCCGGGGTGGCGGTGTCCGAGCGCCTGCGTGAGGGTGATGGATCCCGGGATCACCCACCCCCACCCCGCGGTGACGAGGGCGAGGGCCGGCCAGACCAGCGCCGGGCCCGTGCCGCTGACCGCGCCGACGAGCACGAGGGTCGAGCCGATCGCGCAGGTGGCCAGGCCGATCGTGAAGAGGCGGTCCTCGTCGAAGCGCCCGATGAGGCGGCGGAACACGAGCGTCGACGCGATCATGCAGGACGCGTTGGAGGCGAACACCAGCGTGTAGAGGCCCTCGCCGAAGCCGTACTGCTCCTGGAACACGAAGGACGAGGTGGCGATGTAGGAGAAGAACCCGATGGTCGCGGTGCAGCCGGTGACGAGGTACCAGCGGAAGCGGGGGATCCGCAGCAGCTCCGCCATCCGGCCGAGGACGGCGCGCGGCGAGGTGCCGCCCGCGCCGGTGCGGACGAGCGTCTCCGGCAGCAGGCGCGTCGCGGCGAGCGTGAGGGCCAGGCCGAGCGCGGCCAGCACGACGAACGCGGCGCGCCACGACGAGAGCGTCAGCACGATGCCGCCGACGAGCGGGGCGACGACCGGGCCGACCGAGTTGACGACCGCGAGCGTCGCGAAGAGGCGGCTGCGGAGGGTGCCGGTGGCGGCGTCGCCGACCATGGCGCGGGCCGAGACCGCGGCGGCCGCACCGCCCAGGCCCTGCACGACGCGGGCCAGGATCAGGATCCCCACGTCGGGCGCGATCGCGCAGACGACGCTCGCGAGCGTGAAGAGGGCGGTCCCGGCGAGGAGGATGCGGCGGCGGCCCACGCCGTCGCTGATCGGCCCGACGACCAGCTGGCCGACCGCGAACGCGACGAGGAACGCGGTCAGCGTCAGCTGCACCGACGCCGTCGAGGCGTCGAGGTCGGTGGCGATGGCCGGCAGGCCGGGGATGTAGAGGTCGGTCGCGAACGGCGAGATGCCGACGATGAGGGCGACGGTGAGGAGCGGTCCGCGGCGCGCGGTCCACGACGTGCGCGGGTCGGGATCGGGGGCCGGGTGTCGGGCGTCGTCGCTCATCCGTCCCGACAGTAGACCGGTGGCCGCCGGGGCGGCGGCCGGTCGACGAGGAGCGGGTCCCGCCCGCCGTGCCGCCGCCGCGCGATGCGCCTAGCCTCGATGAGGGCCGCGCCGCACCGGCCGCCGCCCACCCGCATCCACGAGGAAGAGGAACGCGCATGACGACCTGGCTGATCACGGGATGCTCCACGGGGCTCGGGCGCGCCTTCGCGGAGGAGGCGCTGGCGCGCGGGAACGACGTGGTCGTCACGGCGCGCGACGCCGCGAACGTGCAGGATCTCGCCGACCGCTACCCCGAGCACGCCCTCGCGCTCGACCTCGACGTGACCGACCCCGCGCAGGTGGCGCTCGCCGTCGACGAGGCGACCGCCCGCTTCGGCGGCGTCGACGTGCTCGTCAACAACGCGGGCTACGGCTACCGCGCGGCCGTCGAGGAGGGCGACGACGCGGATGTCGCGCGCCTGTTCGACACCCACTTCCACGGCAGCGTCCGCATGATCAAGGCGGTGCTGCCCGGCATGCGCGAGCGTCGCAGCGGCACCATCGTGAACCTCTCGTCCATCGGCGCCGCCCGCACGGGCGCCGGATCCGGCTACTACGGCGCCGTCAAGGCCGCGATCGAGCAGATGACCATGGCGCTCCGCACAGAGCTCGCGCCGCTCGGGATCGTCGCGACGGTCGTGGCGCCCGGATCCTTCCGCACCGACTTCTCCGGCCGCTCGCTCACGCAGTCGTCCACGGTGATCGACGACTACGCCGAGACCGCAGGCAAGCGCCGCAAGGAGAACGACTCGACCGACGGCACGCAGCCGGGCGATCCGGCGCTCGGGGCCAAGGTGCTCGTGGACGCGGTCGAGAAGGGCGCCCCTTACTACCTGCTGCTCGGCGCGGACGCCGTGGAGATCGTCACGGGCGCGCTCGACGACCTGCGCGCCGACATCGACGCGTGGGCCGCCGAGAGCCGCTCGACGGGGTACGACGCCGGCTGACCGGATCAGGCGGCGGGCGCGGTCTCCTCCACCGACGCGGCAGGCGCGACCGCGGCCTTCCCCTTCGCCTCCCGCGGGGCGCCGACGCCCATCACCCGGAACCGCTTCGACGCGAGCAGGCGGCGGCGGATCCACCACGTGATGCGCCCCGACGGCACGAACAGCTGCGACTTGATCGCCGCCGTGCGCTGGTGCTTCACGACGAACGGCCGCATCTCCGCCTCGAACGCGGTGAGGGCGGCCTCGATGTCGTCCGGATGCGCGACCAGCGCGTCGCCGAGCGCCGTGCCGCCGAGGAGCCCGGACGTCGCGCCCATTCCGGAGAAGAGGGTGAGGCACCAGGCGGCGTCGCCGATGACGACGACGCGTCCGCGGTGCCACGACGGCAGGCGGATCTGCTCCACCGAGTCGAACAGGGTGGCCTCCGCCGCGTCGAGCTCGGCCAGCGCGTCCTCGACGACGCCACCCGCGGAGAGCCCGGCGAAGGTGCGGCGCATGGCGTCGGCGGCGGACCCCTGGAGGTCCTTGCCGGCCTTGCGCGTGCGGTAGCTCATCATCACGGTGGGCGTGGTGCCGGCCAGCGCGAAGACCCACATCGCGCGCTTGGGCTCGGAGACGATGACGCTCTCGTGCTCGGCGAACCCGGGCATCTGGCCGCGTGCCTGGAACGCGCACACCACGGCCGGCATGGGCTTCACGGAGCGGCCCTCGGGATCCAGCACGAGCGTGCGCACGGCCGAGCGCACGCCGTCGGCGCCCACGACGAGATCGAACGACTCGCGGTGCGTCTCCCCGGTCGCGACGGTACGGAGGGTGACGTGCGCGGCGTCGGCGTCCTGCTCGATCCCCAGGGGCTCGAGGCCGAAGCGCACCTCGATGCGGTCGCCCATGCGCTTCCAGAGCGCGGCCTCGATGTCGCTGCGGAGCACGGCCTCGGGCGCGCCGGGCTGGTCGGCGAGGCCGGGGCCGGGGCGGCGCGTGCCGTCGGCGTCGAGCTGGAGCGTGACGCGGTCGGCGCGGTCGCGGGATCCGATGCCGTCCCGCACGCCCAGGCGCTCGGCCGCGACGACCCCCTCGGCGAACATCCCGACCATGTAGCCGGCCATCCGCCGCGACGGCTTCCGCTCCACGATCACCGGCTCCCAGCCGGCCTCCTCCATGCGGATCGCGGCGGACATGCCCGCCACCCCCGCGCCGACGATCAGGGCCCTGCGCCGCTCGGCCATGTGCTCCCCCATCCGTTCCCGCCAATCTATCGACGGACACCCGCCGGGACGAGGGCGGCGGCGCGGGCCGTGCATCGGATCTCCCGGCCTGTTGCCTTCCGCCGAGGGGGCGCGCTAGGGTGACCGCAAGGCAGAATACGTATTACCACTCGGGTGCGATGACGCACCCGAGCTCCGTGACGACCGGACGGGATCCCCGGCATGCTCACCATCCAGGCGGACGTGGCCATCATCGGCGGCGGGCTCGGCGGGGTCGCCGCGGCCATCGCGGTCGCCCGCAACGGGCTCACCGCGGTGCTCACGGAGCAGTACGCCTGGCTCGGCGGCCAGCTCACCTCGCAGGGCGTGCCGCCCGACGAGCACACCTGGGTCGAGCAGTTCGGCGTGACGGCGGAGTACCGCCGGCTGCGGGACGGCATCCGCTCCTACTACCGCCGCGCCTACCCGCTCACGGCGGAGGCCCTGCGCGACCCGCACCTCAACCCCGGCCGCGGGCTCGTCAGCCGCCTGTGCGCCGAGCCGCGCGTCGCCGCCGCCGTGATCGAGGAGATGCTGGCGCCGTACCGGGCGGCCGGCAGCATCCGCGTCGTCACGGGCGTCGCGCCCTTCGCGGTCGACGGCGGGCCCGGGCGGATCGAGCGCGTGCTGCTGCGCGACGCGGCCACCGGCGAGGAGCTCGCGGTCACGGGGCGCTACGTCGTCGACGCCACCGAGACGGGGGAGCTGCTGCCCCTCGCGGAGATCGACCACGTCATCGGCGCGGAGGCGCACGACGAGCACGGCGAGCCGAGCGCCCCCGCGGTCGCCGACCCGGGCAACGTGCAGGCGATCACCTGGTGCTTCGGCTTCGACAGCGCCGAGGGCGACCACACCATCGAGCGGCCCGCCGACTACGACTACTGGCGCGCGTACGAGGTGCCGTTCTGGGGCGATCGCCTGCTGTCGTTCACGGCCCCGAACCCCCGCACGCTCCGCCCCGAGACGCGCACCATGCACGTGAACGCGATCGGCGACACCCGCACGGCCGACCAGCGCGCGCAGGGCGGCGACACCGACCTCTGGATGTTCCGCCGCATCCTCGCCACCGAGAACCTCGTGCCGGGCGCGCTCGCGAGCGACATCGTGCTCGCCAACTGGCCCATGCTCGACTACCTCGACGGCTCGATCCTCGACTCGCCGGAGCCCGAGCGGCACCTCGCCGGCGCGCGCTCCCTCTCCCTCTCCTACTTCCACTGGCTGCAGACGGAGGCGCCGCGGCCCGACGGCGGTCGCGGCTGGCCGGGGCTGCGGCTCCGCGGCGACGTGATGGGCACCCGGGACGGGCTCGCGCAGGCGCCCTACATCCGCGAGTCGCGGCGGATCCGCGCGCTCACCACCGTGCGCGAGCAGGACGTGTCCGTCGCCGCCCGCGGCACGGGCGCCCCGGCGCGCTTCGACGACTCCGTGGGCGTGGGGATGTACCGCATCGACCTCCATCCGACGACGTCCGGCGACAACTACCTCGACGTCGAGTGCGCGCCCTTCGAGATCCCCCTCGGCGCGCTCGTGCCCCGCACGGAGACGAACCTCCTGCCCGGTGGCAAGGACATCGGCACGACGCACATCACCAACGGCGCGTACCGGCTGCACCCCGTCGAGTGGAACATCGGCGAGGCGGTCGGCGAGCTGGCCGTCCTCGCCCTCGCGCTGGACGTGAGCCCGCGCGCGATCGCGACGGATCCGGCGCTCGTCACGCGCCTCCAGGACCGCCTCGTCGCGCGCGGCATCGAGACCCACTGGCCCGACGTCGTCGGGTACTGACCGGGAACCACGAGAGAGAGAAGAGACGATGAGACCAGCGAAGAAGCTGATTGCCTCGCTCGCCGTCGGAGGAGTGCTGATCGCCCTGACGGGCTGCTCCACCGGTGGCGGGTCCGACGACAGCGCGCCCGTCGACCTGCGGATGTCCGTCTGGACGTCCGACGAGAACCAGCTCGCCCTGTTCAAGTCCCTGGCGGACGCGTACACGGCGGACCACCCGGAGGTGGCGTCGGTCACGTTCGAGTCGCTGCCGTTCGCCGACTACAACTCCACGCTCACCACGCAGGCGGCCGGCGGCAACGCGCCCGACATCGCGTGGGTGGGCGACATCGCCAAGGACCTCATCGACGCGGGGGCCCTCGCGCCGCTGACGGAGGACTTCCAGGGCACGCAGGGCTACGACTACGACGACATCCTCCCCAGCGTGACGAAGACGTTCTCCAAGGACGGCGAGCTCTACGCCTACCCGTTCTCGAACTCGCCGTTCGCGCTCTACGTGAACCAGGACCTCATCGCGCAGGCCGGCCAGACGGTCGACCCGGCGAACCTGACCTGGGAGGACGTCGACCGGATCGGCAAGGCCGTCCACGACTCCACGGGCAAGGCCGGGTACGTCATCCGCGACTTCGACTTCTCCGGCTGGCTGAGCCTCGCGAACCTCTGGGCCGGATGGGGCGCGCAGCCGTGGAGCGAGGACGGCACGACGTGCACCATGGACACCCCCGAGATGGTGGAGGCGTTCCAGTTCTTCCACGACTCGGTCTACGTCAGCGGCGCGACGCCCGGCCCCGGCACCACCGCGGACTTCTTCGCCGGAGACGCGGCCTTCACCACCGCGCAGGTCTCCCGCGCGAGCCTCCTCGACGGGTCGTTCGCCTCCGAGATCTACCCGCTGCCGAAGGGCCCGGCGGGTGAGTACGGCAACATCGGCCAGGCCGGCATGGCGGTGTTCCAGGGCGGCGACCACGTGGAGCAGGCGACCGACTTCCTCGCGTACATGACGAACCCCGAGAACTCCGCGAAGCTCGCGCAGTTCTTCCCGCCGCCCCGCCAGTCGCTGCTCTCCGGCGAGGAGCTCGCCAAGGTCAACACGAAGCTCTCGGCGGAGCAGCTCGACCGCGTGGTGGTGAAGGAGCTCGGCGACGTCTCCGCGACGCCGCCGGTGACGAGCCCTGCCGAGGTCTCGTCGGTCGGCAAGACCGCGCTCGACCGCATGTGGTCGCCGGACGCGGACGTCGCCCAGGTCCTCGGCGGCGTGTGCGACGCGATCCAGCCCGTCCTGACGGGACGGTGAGCCGATGACCGCGGGCTCGACGCGCACCGGGGCCGCTCGGCGCACGGGCGCGTACTGGACGGTGAGCCGCCGGGACGCCCTGGCCGGCTGGCTGTTCATCGCGCCCCAGCTGATCGGCGTCATCGCCTTCGTGCTGGTGCCCGTCGGGCTCGCGGTCTGGTTCAGCCTCAACGAGTGGAACGTCTTCACCGGGCGCATGACGTTCGTCGGCGGCGACAACTACCAGCGGGCGGCGACGGACCCGCAGATCGGCGCCGTCCTCGGATCCACCGCGATCTTCTCCGGCGGCGTGGTCGTGCTCAACCTGTCGCTGGGGCTCGCGCTCGCGGTGGTGCTCAACCGGCGGATCCCGGGCGGCGCGGTGTTCCGCACGCTCTTCTTCTCGCCCGTCGTGATCTCGGTGGTGGCGTGGACGCTCGTCTGGGGCTTCCTGCTCCAGGACAACGGCGCGATCAACGGCCTCCTCTCGCTCGTGGGCATCGACGGCCCCAACTGGCTCCGCGAGGGGCCGACCGCCATGGCCAGCGTCATCGTGACGCAGGTGATCCGCAGCGTCGGCGTCAACATGGTGCTGTTCCTCGCGGCCCTGCAGGGCGTGCCGGGCGACCTCTACGAGGCGGCACGGCTCGACGGCGCGAGCCCGCGGTCGATCTTCTTCCGCATCACGCTCCCGCTCATCTCGCCGACGCTGCTGCTCACCGGGATCCTCACGATCGTCGGCTCGCTGCAGGCGTTCGCGCAGATCGCGGTGCTCACCGAGGGCGGCCCCGAGCTGTCCACCACGGTGCTCGTCTACTACGTGTTCCAGCAGGCGTTCGAGTTCAGCGACATCGGCTACGGCGCGACGCTCTCGCTGATGCTGCTCGCCTTCGTCCTCATCCTCACGGTCGTGCAGTGGCAGCTGCGCAGGAAATGGGTCTTCTATGAGAACTGACGCCGTCGTGCAGCGGGAGACCCCGCTCACCCCGCGACTCGAGGCCGTGCCGCCGACGCCCGCGCGCCGCCGTCGCCGTCGGGGCCGGAGCCCGGTGATGACCGCGCTGCTGATCGTGACGCTCGTGCTCCTGGTCATCCCGTTCGCGGTGCCGACGTTCTGGATGATCGCGTCGTCGTTCAAGCCGCTCAACGAGATCTTCCAGAATCCGCCGACCCTGCTGCCGGACTCGCCGAGCCTCGACGGCTACGCGGAGGCGTTCCGCTTCCAGCCGTTCGCCCTGCAGTACTGGAACAGCCTCTACATCGCGGTCACGGTGACCGCCGTGACGATGGTGGTCTCGAGCCTCGCCGGGTACGCGTTCGCGCGGATCCCGTTCCCCGGCCGCAACGCCATGTTCCTGGTCGTGCTGACCGGGCTGCTCGTGCCGACCGAGGTCACGATCATCCCGCTGTTCCAGATCTTCCGGTCGGTCGGCGCCATCGACACGCACCTGCCGCTGCTGCTCGTGCCGGCGATCGGGGCGCCCGCGGTGCTCGGCACCTTCATCATGCGGCAGTACTTCATCGCGATGCCGGTGGAGCTGGAGGAGGCGGCCCGCCTCGACGGCCTGGGGCGCTTCGGCATCTGGCGGCGGATCTTCATGCCGCTCGCCCGCCCCGCCCTCTCGGCCGTCGCGATCCTCACCTTCCTCGGCTCGTGGAACATGTACCTCGAGCCGACCGTCTACCTCACGTCCCCGCGACTGTTCACGCTGCCGCAGGCCCTCACCCGCTTCACCGACGTCTACGGTGGCGAGATGTGGAACGTGCAGCTGGCCGCGGCCGCCATGACCGTCGTGCCCGTGCTGGCGGTGTTCCTCGTCGCGCAGCGGCAGTTCGTGGAGGGGCTGGCGCACTCGGGCCTGAAGGGCTGAGCGCATGCGCACCGACCTCCCCCTCGACGCGCTGCGGTCCTTCCGCTCCGCGCTCGTCGAGCCCGACGACTTCGACGCCTTCTGGCGCGGGACCCTGGAGGAGGCGGCCGCGGGTGCGGCGCCGGTGACCGCCACCGAGGTCGACGCCGGGCTGCCGCTGGTGCGGGTGCGCGACGTGCGGTTCCCGGGCTTCGGCGGCGAGCCGGTCGCGGCCTGGCTGGTGACCCCCGCGAGCGCGGATCCGGCGGCGCCGCTGCCCGTCGTCGTCGAGTACCCGGGCTACGGCAGCGGGCGCGGCACCCCGATCGAGCACCTCTGGGTGGCCGCCGCGGGCTGGGCGCACCTGGTGGTGGACGCGCGCGGCCAGGGCGCCGGCCGGCTCTCCCGCGTGGGCGTGACGCCGGATCCGCACGGCGCCGGCCCCGCGTACCCGGGCGTCGCCACGCGCGGCATCGAGGCGCCTGAGACCTACTACTACCGCCGGCTCATCGCCGACGCGGTGCGCGCGGTCGACGCGGTCGCCGAGCTGCCGGGTCTCGACCCCGAGCGGATCGCCGTGTTCGGCGGCAGCCAGGGCGGCGCGCTCGCGACGGCCGCGGCCGCGCTGCGTCCCGACGTGCGCGGCGCCGTCGCGCTCGTGCCGTTCCTGTCGGACGCGTTCCGCGCGAGCTCGATCACGGACGAGGCGCCCTACGTCGAGATCGCCCGGTTCCTCTCGACGCAGCGGCACCGCGTCGCCGACGTGGAGCGCACGCTGTCGTACGTCGACGGGGTGGCGTTCTCGCGGCGGGTGCGCACGCGGATCCACCGCACGGTCGGGCTGATGGACGGCATCTGCCCGCCTTCCACGGTCTTCGCGGCGCACAACGCGTCGGGCGGGGACGCGAGCATCGACGTGTGGCCGTACAACGGGCACGAGGGCGGCGGGGTGGAGGACCGGGTGCGGGCGCTCGAGGTGCTCCGGCCGGTGCTCGCGGCGCGGGGCTGACGAGTCGCGGGCGACCAGCCCGCGCGCGTCCGGTGGGCCGGCCCCGCGCGCCCGGGCCGGCCTCCGGATCAGCGCGACAGCCGCAGCGTCACGATCTCGAACGGGCGGAACGCGATCCGCGCGGTGCCGCCCGACCCGTCCACGGCCGCGTCGATGCGCACCTGCTCCGCCGCGCGCTCCATCAGGTCGGTGCGGGCGATGCCCGTCACCGGGAAGTCCGCCCGCACGACGGCGTCGACCCGCCGCCCGAGCGACTCGTAGAGCCGCACGACGACGTCGCCCGAGCCGTCGTCGGCCGCCTTCACGGCCTCGACCACGACCGACGGGTCGTCGACGACGACGATCGGCGTGACGGTGCATCCGCCCGTCAGCCGCCGCAGCGGGGTGTTCAGCGCGAGCCCGGCCTCCACGGCATCCGACACCTCCGCGCCCACCACGAGCGAGACCGCCAGGCGGTGCCGGCCCTGGTCGGCGTCCGGATCCGGGAACACGGGCGCGCGCAGCAGCGAGAGGCGCACGGTGGTGGCCGGCTCGCCCGCCGCCGTGCGGTCGCGCGTGATGTCGTGCCCGTAGGTGGAGTCGTTGACGACCGCCACGCCGAAGCCCGGCTCGCCCACGTGCACCCAGCGGTGCGCGACCGTCTCGAAGCGCGCCGCGTCCCACGACGTGTTGACGTGCGTCGGCCGGTGCACGTGGCCGAACTGGATCTCCGAGGTCGCCCGGTCCGACAGCAGGTCGAGCGGGAACGCGAGCTTCAGCAGCTTGCGCCGCTCGTGCCAGTCGACGTTTAGCACCAGGTCGACGGCGGCGCGGCCGACGGGGAGCGAGATCGTCTGCTCGATCGTGGATCCGCCCGCGCGCCGCACCACGAGCAGCGCGGGGAGCGTGCTGCCGAGGGCGTCGCGGACGGTGGTCGGGCGGATCTCCTCCACGCCGACGAGGTCCTCCACGTTCCGCCGGTAGTGGTCGTCGATGTCCCAGGCGTCCCACTTGGTGGGCGTGTCCCGGTGCAGCTGCAGGAGGCCCGCCGCGGCCCCGGCGGGGACGACCTCCCGGCCCGAGGCGAGGTGCACCACCGACTCGAGCAGCCCGCTCGCGCCCACGCGCACGCGGACGTGCCCGTTGTCGAGCACGTGCCCGCCGCCATCCCGGGCCTCGAGCCGCGGGATCCCCTCGGTCGCCGGCGGGGGAGCGGGCACCGCCCCGAGCGCCGGGATCCCGCGCACGGGGAACGGCGACGGGTTGGCCACCAGCTCCGCCCGCCCGCCGCCGCTCGCGGCCCGGACGGCCTCGGCCACCATCGTCCCGATCCGCTCGGCGATGCGCGCGTACCGCTCCTCGGCCTCGCGGTGCACCCAGGCGATCGAGGTGCCCGGCAGGATGTCGTGGAACTGCTGCAGGAGCACGGTCCGCCACATGTCCCGCAGCTCGTCCACCGGGTACGCGGTGCCGGCGCGGACCATCGCGGTCGTCGCCCACAGCTCGAGCTCGCGCAGCAGGTGCTCGCTCCGCCGGTTGCCCTGCTTCGTGCGCGCCTGCGACGTGTACGTGCCGCGGTGGAACTCGAGGTAGAGCTCGCCGGACCACGTGGGTGCGTCCGGGTACTCGGCCTCGGCCTCCTCGAAGAAGCGGCGCGGCGTCGACAGCTCCACGGTCGGGGATCCCTCGAGGCTGCCGGTGCGGCGGGCCGCGGCGATCATCTCCCGGTTCGGGCCGCCCCCGCCGTCGCCGTAGCCGAACGGCACGAGCGACATGGTCGCGTCGCCCTTCTCCGCGAACTGGCGCTCGGCGCGCGCGAGGTCCTCGCCGGAGAGGTCGGAGTTGTAGAGGTCCACGGGCGGGAAGTGCGTGAAGACCCGGGTGCCGTCGATGCCCTCCCACCAGAAGGTGTGGTGCGGCATCGTGTTCGTCTCGTTCCACGAGATCTTCTGCGTGAGGAACCAGCGCGCGCCCGCGCCCGCGATGATCTGCGGGAGGGCCGCCGAGTAGCCGAACGAGTCGGGGAGCCACACCTCCTCGGTGTCGATCCCGAACTCGTCGAGGAAGAAGCGCTTGCCCTCGAGCAGCTGGCGCACCAGCGCCTCGCCGCCCGGCATGTTCGTGTCCGACTCCACCCACATGCCGCCGACGGGCACGAACCGGCCGGCCGCCACGTGGCCGCGGACGCGCTCGAACAGGTCCGGGTGGTCGCGCTTCAGCCACGCGTACTGCTGCGCCGAGGAGGCCGCGAACACGAAGCCCTCCTCGCGCTCGATCAGGTCGCAGACGTTCGAGAACGTGCGCGCCACCTTGCGGGCCGTCTCGCGCGCCGGCCACAGCCAGGCGGAGTCGATGTGGGCGTGGCCGACCGCGTGGAGGCGGTGGGCGCTCGCCGAGGCGGGGCGGGCGAGCACGTCCTCGAGGGCCGCCCGACCGGATCCGGCGGTGCCCGCGACGTCGTCCGGATCCACCGCGTCCACGCAGCGGTCGAGCGCGCGCACGATCTCGGCGCGCCGCTGGCTGGAGGCGGGGAGCTGCCCGGCGAGGCCGACCAGCGCGGAGAGGTCCTGCTCCAGCTCCCACACCCGCCGGTCGAGGAGGCCGAGCTCGAGGCGGCGGAGGCGGTAGAGCGGATCCTGTGCGGCGGCGCCCTCCTCCGGCCGGCCGCCGAGCGCCGTGGGGGTGAACGACCAGTCGCCGGTGATGTTCGGGTTCGCCGCCGCCTCGATGTAGAGGTCGACGCCGCGGTCGCCCGGCGCGACCCCGGGCACGCGGTCGAGCGGCACCGCCTGGTTGAACGGCTCGACGGCCTTGACGATCGCGCCCGTGGGCGTGAAGACGAGGCCCTCCGCCTCGAAGCCCGACTGGGCGCCGGTGTAGCCGAGGTCGACCACGAGCTCGGGCTCCAGGCCGTCCACGCCGATCCACTCCTCCGGCACCTCGCCCTGCACGTGGAACCAGACGGTGCCCCACGGCCGGCCCCAGCGGTCGCCGATCGCGGCGGGCGCGTACGCGGCGTCGCGCGCCTCGGCGAACGGCACGGGCTCGCCGGGCGCCTCCCACGACTCGATGGCGAGGGGCGCGGCCGCCCGGTGGATGGCCGGCCGCACGCTCTCGCTCCGGAAGCGGGCGACCCGGGCCTCGATGCGTGCGCTGTCCTGGTGCATGTGTCCTCGCTGATCGTTCGGGTGGATGGGAGGTGGTGTCGGGCGGGCGGCGGATCCGGCGTCAGGACGCCATGACCACGCGGTGCCCGTCGGGGAAGACCGCGACCTTCCGCCAGGCGTCGTCCGCGAGCTCCCAGCCCTCGTTGACCTGGCCGGCCGCGGGCGTGGGGATGCTGCGCGGCGCGCGGGCCACGGTCGTGTAGCCGGCCGGTCGCTCCACCCGCGTGCTGCCGAGCTCGAAGGACGTGAGCCGCCCGCCGTCCTCGATGAGCGCGGACTCGTCGACCTGGTCCTCCCCGCGTTCGATGAACGGGTTCACGAGGCGCGTCTGCAGCGCATCCGCGCCCAGCACGATGGCCCGCTGCCGGGGGAAGCGGTCGAGGCTCAGCCCGAAGAAGCCGCCGAGCACCGTGAGGTTCCGCACCTCGGAGGTCGGCCCGCCGCCGCGGAGGCCCACGCCCAGGCAGTCGGCGCCCGAGGTGGGGAAGAAGTTCGGGTTGATCATCAGGTGGCTCGTGCCCGCCTCGATGAGCACCTCCCAGCCGTCCCGCGACCCCTCCGACCGGAAGTTCACGGTGGTGAGTCCCGAGTTGACCGACTTCAGGTTGGCGTTGCGGATCGAGCGGAGGCCCACCGTGCCGCCGATGGACTGGCAGTCGAGGAGGGTCATGTTCGTCGGGGCCAGGAGGAAGCCGCCGGCGCCGGGGCTGATCGCCTCGACGTTCGTCATCGATCCGCCGATGGACGCCTGCCCCGAGTCCTCCACGCCCCAGCCGCCGGGGGAGACGATCTTGATCTTGTTCCAGGAGTTCGCGTAGGAGTACTCGTCGTCGACGCCGGAGACGAAGGTGGCGCGCTCGCGGAAGATGCCCGAGCGGCCGGTGCGCTGGATCCAGAGGTTGCGGAACTCGCAGTTCACGGCCGAGCGGATGTAGAGGCCGTGCCCGCCGGTCGCCGTGCCGGTGAGCTCCATGTCGCCGATGACGACGCCGGTCGCCTTGTTGTTGTTGGCCGGGCCTGCGGCGTCGCCGGTCTGGCCGGAGACGGTGAGGATGTCGCGGGTCGATCCCTCGATCTGCACGACGCGCGTCTGCCGCATCCCCGCGCCCGTCATCTTCGGCCCCGGGTAGCCGTACGGGGCGCCGTTCTCGGGCTGCACGGGTCGGCCGCGGTAGTCGACCGACATCCCGGTCACGCGGATCTCGCCCGCGGGGAGCGCCACCTCGCCGCCGGGCGCGGTCATGGCCTTGTCGATCGCCGCCTGCACGGCGCGCGTGTTGTCGGCGCCCGCGCGGTCGTCCCAGCCGAGGCCGGGGTCCAGCGGCGAGATGGGCGCCTCGCGGACGGTCAGGCTGCCGCCGGGGCCGCCGCCCGGTCCGCCCGGACCGCCCGGTCCTCCGGGGCCGCCCGGACCACCCGGGCCACCGCCCGGCGGCGCGGGTGTCGGGGGCTTCGGGGCGGCGGACGCCGGGCCGGTCGCGCCGGCGCCGACGGCGAGCCCGGCCATCGCGACGACGCCCCCGGTCAGCAGCGTCCGACGGGTGGCGTCGGGGCGCCCACGGTGGGGGATCCTCTCGCGGGGTGCGTCGGGGTCTGTCATCGTCGACATACCGCCTCTCGTGTTCGTCGTGCTCGGTTCGACCCTCGCTCACCGGGGAAGGGCCGTCAAGGCGTAATACCTATTACCATGGACGGATGGAACCGACTCGGATGGCGAGGATCACGCAGAGGGACATCGCGCGCATCGCGGGGGTGAGCCAGACGACGGTGTCGTTCGTCCTCAACGACCGGGGCGAGCAGCTCGCGCGCGTGCCGGAGGCGACCCGGGCCCGCGTGCTCAAGGTCATCCAGGAGACGGGCTACGTCGCCGACCCCATCGCCCGCCGGCTCAAGCAGGGCGGCATGGGCATGATCGGCGTCTACACGTACGAGAGCCTCTTCCCGCTCGACCGCGAGGACTTCTTCCACCCGTTCCTCGCCGGGATCGAGGAGGAGGCGCAGAACCGCGACATCGACCTGCTGCTGCTCACGAGCGGGCGGGTGGGAGGCCGCCGCGGCGGGCTGAGCGGCGGCGCGACGCGGCTGCGGCTCGCCGACTCGTGCATCCTGCTCGGCCAGCGGATGCCGCGGGAGGAGCTCGAGTTCCTCAACGCGAGCGGGTTCCCCTTCGTGAGCATCGGCCGCAGGGACGACGCGGGCGGACCCGTGCCCCACGTCGCCGCCGACTACGCGTCCGTCGTGGGCGCGCTGGTCGAGCGGGCCCGCGCGCTCGGGCACACCCGGTTCGCGTACGCCGGGTACGGCACGGGCGTCGAGTCGTACACCGACCGCATGGCGGGCACGCGAGCCGCGCTCGGCGACGGGTTCCTGCACCTCGTGCCGGAGGGCGGCGCGGCGGCGGGCGCGTGGATCCGCCGCATCCGCGAGGAGGGCGTCACCGTCGTCCTCGCCGAGCAGGAGGAGCAGTTCGCCGGCCTGCGCGCGGCGGCCGGGGACGCGGGGCTCGACGTGCCCGGCGACCTCTCGCTCGTGTCGCTGTCCGGATCCGCGGATCCGAGCGGCTGGCAGACCGGCTTCGAGCTGCCGCGGCGCGACATGGGGCGGCGGGCCGTGCAGATCCTCGTCGACGGCGCGGCCGAGACGGCGCACCAGCAGCTCCTCGGCTGCGAGCTCGTGCCCGGGGAGTCGCTGGGTCCGGCGCCGGATCGCGGCTGACCGGCTCGCGGCTGCGCGGCTGACCGGCGGCGGCGCGCGGGGTCCGCGGGCGTGATGCGCGGGGTCATCCGGCAGGATCGGCGCATGGTCTCCACCACCGCCCTGCTCGTGATCGACCTCCAAGTCGGCGTGCTGCCCGGCTGCCGCGACGCGGACGGCGTGGTGGCGCGCACGGTCGCCCTCGTGGATCGCGCCCGTGCGGTGGGGACGCCGGTGGTGTGGATCCAGGACCACCACGGCTTCGCGGAGGGCGACCCCGACTGGGCGCTCGTGCCGCCGCTCGAGCGCGAGCCCGGCGAGGCTCTCGTGCGCAAGGCGCACCGCGACTCCTTCGCCGACACCGACCTCGCCGAGGTGCTCTCCGCGCTCGGCACCACGCGGGTCGTCGTGGCGGGCGCGCAGACCGACTACTGCGTCCGCACCACGCTGCAGAGCGCGGCGGCGCGGGGGTTCGACGTGACGCTCGTCGGCGACGCGCACACCACGGCCGACGCCTTGCACGAGGGCGTCGCGATCGGCGCGGAGCAGATCGTCGCGCACACGGACCTGTACTTCCACACCCTCCGGCACCCCGGCATCACCTCGACGGTCGAGGCGCACGACGTCGTGCGGCTCTAGCGGGCGTCGCCCTCGGGGGCGGGGGAGTCGGGCGTCGGTGCCTCGTCGGACGCGGCGCTCCGGCCGCTGGACGGACGGATGCCCATCACGAAGAAGGTGATCCCGAGGACCAGGAACGGCAGGCCGGCGATGCGCGTGTCCTCGAGGGCCAGCATGACGCCGAGGCCGAGCATCCCGAAGACGATGCCGAGCGCGATGTTCGGGTTGGTCGCGTCGTCGTCCGGCTCGGGGTGCCCGTCGGCGGCGGCGTCGCGTGGGGGCGTCGGCTCGCTCATGCCCTCCACCGTAGGCAGGCGGGGCGCGCGCCCCCCGCCCCCACGGGGGGGGC
>Ga0308163_10000419_pt1 | contig 80777 bp, 70 predicted proteins | sample PhyTR1_FD_201037 | JGI IMG/M metagenome (GOLD analysis project Ga0308163, IMG submission 201037) | Phyllosphere microbial communities from UC Gill Tract Community Farm, Albany, California, United States - DLSLT.R1 | ecosystem: Host-associated > Plants > Phyllosphere > Unclassified | place: USA... | reverse complement strand
CGACCTGCCCGCTGCGCATCACGACCGTGCGGGTCGAGATCTGATAGATCTCGTCGAGACGGTGAGACACGTAGATCATGCCGACACCCGAATCTCTGAGCCGCCTCAGCACCGAGAACAGGCGCTCCACGTCTTCGGCGGGCAGCGAGGCGGTCGGCTCGTCGAGCACGAGGAGCTTCGGCTTGGTGACGAGACCGCGTGCGATGGCGAGAAGGCTGCGCTCGGTGCGCGGCAGATCGAAGATCCTGGCGTTCGGGTCGATCCCTCCGCCGACGAGCTCGAGCACCTCGCTCGCTCGCCTCATCACGGCCGCGTGGTCGATGAATCCCAGCCGTTTCGGGTAGCCGAGCACCTGTGCGATGTTCTCAGCCACGGTCATCCACTCGATGAGGCCCAGGTTCTGATGGATGAAGGAGATGCTGCGGCGGGTCTGGCCGCTCGCCAGGTCGGCGCCGGCGAGAGTCATGGTTCCGCTGTCGGGCTTGTAGACGCCCGCGAGCATCTTGATGACCGTCGACTTTCCGGCACCGTTCTCTCCGAGCAGCGAGACGACCTCGCCCTGGTGCACATCGAAGCTCACGCTCTGAGCAGCGTGGGTGGCGAAGAACGACTTGTCGAGATTCCTGACTTCGAGCAGAGGAATCATGGGTACTCCCGTTCGGGTTGAGGGTGGGTTCGTGCTGTTTTCGGCATGGCTGAAGAGCCCCGGTGTCGCGGGCTGAGACGCCGGGTGGGGAAGGAACAGGGCCGTGCGGGTTCTAGGTCGCGGCTCCGGCGAGCTGCCTCGACAACTTGCGCAGGTCGAGGATCAACCGATCGCGCAACTCCGGAGTGGCGCGGTACGACAGCAGAGTGGAGCTCACCGCGGTGGGCTGGCGCAGTCCGGTGACGGCGACGCCGAAGCACGTCACTCCGGTCGTGTTCTGCTGGTCGTCGATCGAGTATCCGCGCACGCGGATGGCAGCCAGGTCGCGTCGCAACTCGTCGACCGTGCGGAAAGAGTGATTCGTGAGTCGGGGCATCTCAGTCACGTGTTCGAGACGGGCGTTCATCTCGTCTTCGGGCAGTGACGCGAGCATCGCCTTGCCGAGGCCTGTGACGACGGCGGGCAGACGATGGCCGATGTCCGTGGCGAGACGCACGGGCTGATTGCCGTTGTGTCGCGCGAGGTAGAGCACGTCGAGACCGTCGAGCACGGCGATCAGCGCGGTCTCTTCACGCAGCGTGGGCAGCATGTTCGCGAGCCGACGGAACTCCGAGACCAGATCGGTCGACGAGAGCACCGACTGGCCCAGCTCGAGCACCTTGTATCCGAGAACCCATCCTCGAGAAAGCTGGCGCGCCATGCCGGCCGCCTGCAGCGTCGTCATCAGATTGGAGATCGACGACTTCGCCATCCCGGTGGCCCTGGCGATCTCGGAGAGCGTGACCGGCCCCTTGTTCTGGGCCATGACGTCGAGGATGCGGACGGCGCGCATGACGGCGGGAACCGGCGTGGAGGACTCCCGGGCCTGGGCGATATCGATGATCGCCATCGTCACGCCTCCTGCGGTCGAGCCAGCATCGTCGACGCGGCATCTCTGGTCGACGTGGCGATGGAGTAGAGGCTGGTGGTCGCGGTGATGAAGAGGGTCGTGCCGTCGGGGCCGCCGAAGCACACGTTCGACACGGTTTCTGGAACCTGAATGTGGCCGAGTCGTGTGCCTTCGGGTGAGTACACGCTGACTCCCGACGCGGTCGAGGTCCAGACATGTCCATCGACGTCGACGCGGAAGCCATCGGAGATACCCTCGTCGATGACCGCGAAGACGCGGCCGTTTTTGCATCGGGTACCGACGACGTCATACGCGCGGATGTGATGATTACCGCCGCCGGTTCGCAGCGCGGCCGACGTATCGGAGACGTACAAGACGGATCCATCAGGCGAGAAAGCCAGTCCGTTGGGCTCCTCGACGTCGATGACGACAGGTCGCGTCTCACCGGTGTGCGGATCGTGGCGGAACACGAAGTTGTCGCAATACTCGCGTTCGCCGGGGTGGCCCTCGATCGGCACGACGATGCCGTAGGGCGGGTCGGAGAACCAGATGCTTCCGTCCGCCGCGACGACGACGTCGTTGGGGGAGTTCAGGCGTGCGCCGTTGTACGAGTCGACGATCGACGTCACGACACCGTCTCTATCGCGCTCGATTCGTCGGCGTCCGTGCGAGCACTGGATAACAGAACCGTCGTGATCGAGAGTCCGTCCGTTGGTGAACTCGACCCCTGTGGCGTAGACGGAGAGAGATCCGTCGGCAGGGGAGTACTCGAGGATCCGATTCGCGGGGATGTCGCTCCACCGAACGGACTGCGTCGCGGGAATCCATGCCGGACCTTCGGACCAGGTCGCACCCGTCGCGAGTACCGCGAGTTCCGCTCCCGTGGCGAGCAAGCCACTGAGACCGGATGTCTCGGGGGAACGAGCGTCCATGGTCACCTCCGTTGGTTGATAGCTACTACAGCACCACTGGAGTCACCGCGCAATGTCGTGTTCGAAATACCGAACGCTGTTTATTACTCTGAATCACGCGCTGTTGCGTCCTCGGCGCGCGCCTGCGCAGCTTCGGCCACGAGCTCGTCGAGAACGAGTCCCACCGCACGTCGCGCGGCACGGTCAGGTCGCATGAGGGCCTCGATTCGTCTGCCGGCCCGAAGATCGGTGAGCGGCAGCAACACATAGCGTCCGGATGCGCGTTCGAGCGACGTATGGCGGGGTAGCAGAGCGACGCCATGACCCGCCGCCACGAGTTTCTCGGTGAGCGGCAGATGGGTGGTGCGGTGCACGACCCTGGCGGCGATGCCGGCCTGGGCGGACATCGCCTGCAGCACTCGGTCGAGCGGAAAGTCGAGGGGAACCCCGATCCAGTCCTCGTGGATCACATCGGCGGGGGAGACCCGCGACCGCGACGCCAGTTCATGATCCAACGGCAAGGCCACGTCGAGCGGTTCGCGCAAGAGAGGGATGACGCTCAGGCGCTCGCGGTCGGGTGGCAGCACGTCGTCGGAGCGGTGGGCGACGACGACATCGAAGTCGCTCGTGAGTGCGGCGAAGTCGTCTTGCGACACGTCGCGGTCCGAGACCTCCAGGGCGATCCCCGGATGCGCACGCATGCGCGTGAGCAGGCCCGGCACGAGAAGTTCTGCCGCCGAGTAGAAGATTGCCATGCGTACGGTTCCGGATGCGCCGCCCTGGAACGCGCTCCAGGTCGCTTCGGCCTCGGCGATGGCCGTCGCCACCCGCACCGAACTCTCTGCCAGAGCGTGCCCGGCGTCGGTGAGACGCACGCCGCGACCGACTCGCTCGACGAGGACGGTGCCCATCTGCCGCTGCAGGGTGCGCAACTGCTGAGACACCGCGCTCGGCGTCTTACCGAGGGCGTAGGCCACCTCGGTGACGCTGCCGCGCTCGGCCAGTTCTCGAAGCAGGGCGAGCTGATTCACATCCATGAAGTCAGGCTACAAAGTGAATGATCTTTGTTGCAATTGTCCTTCAGTGAGACTTCGGCCACGATGGGCACATGTCCACCCGAGATCGACTCCTGGCCGTGATCGTAGCCGTGTGCTGGGGAGTGAACTTTCCTGCCACGGCACTCGCCCTCGAGCACTTCCCGCCCTTCTTCCTCGTAGCTCTCCGATTCGCGTTGATCGCGATTCCGACGGTGCTCTTCGTGCCGCGTCCCCAGATCAAGCTGCGCTGGCTGCTCGGTGTCGGACTCGGTATCGGCCTGCTGCAGTTCGCCTTCCTCTATGCAGGCATGGCCGCCGGGATGCCGAGCGGGCTCGCTTCGCTCGTGCTGCAGGCATCCGCGCCCTTCACCGTGCTGATTGCCGGCATCTGGCTGCGCGAGCGGATCACGCAGCGACAGGCGATCGGCATCGCCGTCGCTGTGCTCGGGCTCGCGGCGATCGCTGTGCACCGGGCCCAGGTGGCGGCCCTGCTCCCTGTCATCCTCACTCTGTGCGGTGCGCTCGGTTGGGCGATCGGCAACGTCTCGACGCGCAAGGCCGAGGCGCCGAATCCCTTCCGCCTCACACTCTGGATGTCGGTGGTGCCGCCGGTCCCGATGCTCGCGCTCGCGTTGCTGGTCGAGGGGCCGCAGCGCATCGGCGACAGCCTCGGAACGATGTTCACCCTCGACGCTCTGCCTGCCGTATTCGGGCTGCTCTACATCGTGCTCATCGCCACGCTCGTCGGCTACGGCATCTGGGGCGGGCTTCTGAAACGCAACCCGTCGAGTGTGGTCGCACCCTTCTCGATGCTCGTGCCCGTGGTGGGCGTGCTCGCGTCGTGGCTGGCGTTCGGAGAGGTCATCGACGTCGTCGAACTGATCGCCGGAGTCTTCGTGGTGGGTGGCGTGCTGTTCGCCAGCATGCGAAGCAGACGGGTGGCGGTGCCCGCGACGGCCTGACAGGATCGCTGCATGTCTCAGCGAATCTTCTCCGCGTCCGACTTCCAAGAATCTCCCGGCCGAAGGTCTCGCTCCGGGGGGTCGGTCGTCGGCAGGGTCATCAGTGCGCTCATCGGGCTCATCGTCACGGTGCCGGCCCTGCTGTTCGTGATCGCGGGCGGAGGTCGGGCATACCAGCAGCTCCTCCAACAGGCTCGCACCGACGCCGACATCGGGGCGATTCTGCTCGCCGTCGCCGGATTGGTGCTCCTTCTCGTGGTCGTGCTGTCCGGTCTGCTCTCGGCCGCTGGCCCCCTGGTCGGCGGAGTCATCGTGACGGCCGCCGCTCTGGCATTCCTTCTCGACCCGAGCCTCATCAACCAGGCATCGGGGGTGCTGCCGGGGTTCGGGCGCAGCGGCGTGGTCACGCTCAGTCTCTGGTGCCGGTCCGGCCTACTCCTCGCGGTCGGCATCACTTTGCTGGCATCGGCGCTGGCGCGCGTCATCGCCTCACGCTCGGGTGCGGCGCGCTCGCGAGGTTTGCGCGCCGTCGTGTCGATCATCGTGGCCGTCGTCGCGACGAGCGGAGGGGTCGCCCTGCTCATCGTCGGATCGACGGCACTGCTGCGGTCGGTCGGGTCGTTCGGCGTTCGTTCGTTCGACACTCCGTCGCTGCTGATCGTGCTGGGCGGATGTCTCGTTCTGGGTGGAGTGGTCCTCACCGCCGCGTGGAGTTCGGTGGGCACGGCGATCGTCGGCACGATCGTGCTGCTCGCCGGACTGGCGGGATTCCTCCCGGCTGTGTCGACCGCCGTATTTCGCGCTCTGGCGCCGTTGTCCTCGGATGCCGCGGTAGGGGCATCCAATGTGTTTGCGAGCGGTTTCATCGCGGTGCTCGGCGTGGCACTGGTCGGGGCGGCGGCGTCCTGTGCTCGAGCGCGACGAGCGGCGCGCTGACCCGCCGTGTACACTGGCGACTGAACTTCGGCGAGGGATGCCATTCGGCGTGCGGTGAACGCACCTGAAAGCATCCGTTATCGACGCGGTGGATGAGGCACGCAAGAACTGGGTCTTTCCTCTCGCAATACGCGGTCGAGTTGAATCATTGACACTAACGATGCGGGCCTCGCGGCTCGCCAAGGAGCATTCTCATGGCTGACAAAAAAGAAGCCCAGAACGAAAACAGCGTCGTAGCCGAGGTTCGCACCTCGTTCGGCAAGGGCGCTGCCCGCAAGATCCGCGCCGTGGGCAAGATCCCGGCCGTTCTCTACGGTCACGGCACCGAGCCCGTGCACATCACGCTGCCCGGCCACCAGGTCGCGCTGATCCTGCGCAAGGCGAACGCCGTTCTCGACCTCGACATCGAGGGCACCGAGCAGGCCGCCCTGGTCAAGGATGTTCAGAAGGACCCGGTTCTGCAGATCATCGAGCACATCGACCTCATCGTCCTGCGCAAGGGCGAGAAGGTCCAGGTCGAGGTTCCGATCCACGTCGAAGGCGAGTCGTTCGCCGGTACGCTGGCGTCGCTCGACGAGAACACGCTGCTCGTCGAGGTGCTGGCCATCAGCATCCCGGAGCGCATCGTCGTGAACATCGAAGGAGCCGTCGAGGGCACGCAGATCCTCGCGAAGGACGTCGTGCTGCCCGAGGGTGCCACGCTGGTCAGCGACCCCGAGCTGCTCGTCATCAACGTCACGGTGCCCGAAGAGGCCGACCTCGGCGACTCGCTGAGCGCGGGCGACGAGGCCACCGGTTCGCCCGAGGCTGCCGAGTAACACCGTTCAACGGAAGACGTGAGGCACGACGCTGTCTGACAACGTCTGGCTCGTAGCCGGGCTCGGGAATCCCGGGCCCGGCTACGCTGGCAATAGGCACAATGTGGGCCAGATGGTCCTCGCCGAACTGGCCGCCCGAATCGGCGCGAAGTTCGGCAAACACAAGACGAACTCCACGGTCGCCGAGGGGTTTCTGCGCCCCGGCGGGCCGAAGCTGATTCTCGCCAAACCCAATTCGTTCATGAACAACTCGGGCGGTCCGGTCTCCCAGCTTCTCAACTTCTACAGTCTCGAGCCGTCGAGGCTCATCGTGGTGCACGACGAACTCGACATCCCGTTCGACACTCTCCGGCTGAAGTCGGGGGGAGGTCCGGGTGGTCACAACGGCATCAGGGACATCATCAGCGCCGCAGGCACGCCCGATTTCATCCGCGTGCGGGTCGGTGTGGGTCGGCCGCCCGGTCGAATGGATGCGGCCGACTTCGTGCTGCGGGACTTCTCTGCCGCCGAGCGTCAGGTGCTTCCCAATCTGCTCGTGGATGCCGCGGACGCGGTCGAGAAGATCGCCGACGACGGTCTGACGGCCGCCCAGCAGCAGTTTCACTCGCCTGTCTGAGGCATTTGCCGGCTGACGCGGCAGATCAGCCGACGTTGCTGAAGATCTCCGGAGCCGAGGCGAACGTCACGGCGTAGAACACGACGAACGAGATCACGGGCGTGGCGACCGAGAGGGCCATGGCCACGATCCCGAATGCCCTGCCGCGTTTCTTGATCGTGGCGATCAGGCCCTGTACGAGGGCCCACAGTCCGAGCACTGTTCCTCCGATGAAGAACGCCGTGCTGAGCACACCGAAAGCAGCGATGCCCGGATCGCTGCTGTTGATGACGGTCTGGTCGATCGTGCCTCCGGCGGTGATCGCCTTGCCCGCGATGGGCGCGAAGGCGAGACCTCCGACGACCGAGAGCACGACAGCGAACAGGAGCACGACGAGGCCTGCGACGAACGCCACGACTCCGAGCGTCTTCGGCTTCGCCGGGGGAGCGTTGTGGAAGATGGCGGACGACGGCGTGAACGTCGAGGCGGCGAAAGGCTGGGACTCTGCGGCGGTGCTCGTGGGTGCGACGACCGACTCGGCAGCCTCGACGGGAGGGTTCTGCGACGCGGGCGCGTACTCGCCATAGCGTGGCCGCGGGCGCTCGTCACGAGCGGGCTCGGATGGTTCGATGGGGGGAACGTGCGACACGGGAGTCCTCAGAACGGTTCGGGCAGAGTGAGTCCCTAGGAACTCTACCGGCGCCAGGGGCGCCTGTCGGTGGGCCCGCGTAAGCTTGCACGGTGATCCTTCAGGGCTTGACTCACGCGCTTTCGCGCGCCTCCACGTTCGACAACGCCCTTGCGTATGCTGCGCGCGACGTCGACTTCTCCCTGACCGAGGGGCTTCGTGCTCCGCTGCTCGCGGGCCTTCTCAGCCAGCGCGGGGCGAATGGTCTGCCGCAGGCTCTGCTCGTGGTCACGGCCACCGGGCGAGAGTCGGAGATGCTCAGGGGAACCCTGGCCTCGATGACTCCCGAGGCCGAGATCGTCGAGTTCCCCGCCTGGGAGACGCTGCCACACGAGCGCCTCAGCCCCAGCGCCGAGATCGTCGGCAAGAGAATCGACGCGCTGCGTCGACTCTCGACCTGGAACGGGCAGAAGCCGCTCGTCGTCGTCGCGTCGGTGCGTGCCGCCCTGCAGCCTCTCGCTGACAACCTCGCCGATCTCGAGCCCATCCATCTCGTCGCGGGCGCGCGTGGACACGACCTTGCGAGGCTGTCGCTCGACCTGGTGAACCTCGCGTACTCGCGTGTCGACATGGTCACGCGCCGCGGCGAGTATGCGGTGCGCGGCGGCATCCTCGATGTCTTCCCTCCCATCGCCGAGCACCCCTACCGGGTCGACTTCTTCGGCGACGAGGTCGAGACGATCCGTGCCTTCTCCGTTGCCGACCAGCGCTCTCTCGACACACCGGTCGAGTCGGTCGACCTTCCGCCCAGCCGTGAACTCCTGCTCTCCGACGCTGTGCGCCAGCGTGCCAGAGAGATGCAGCACGAGTTCCCGAGCATCGCAGGACTGCTCGCGAAGATCGCCGAAGGAATCCCGGTCGAGGGCATGGAGTCTCTCGCTCCGGCACTGCTCGATCGGCTGGTCACCGTCGCGCACTACCTGCCGAAGGGCTCGGCCATCGCCGTGCTCTCGCCCGAGAAGGTCACCAGTCGCGCGGTCAGCCTCGCCGAGACGAACCGTGAGTTCCTCGCGGCGGCGTGGACCGCCGCGACAGCCGGGGCCGAAGCACCGATCGACCTGACCAGCGGCGAGTTCATCACCCTCAACGAGCTGCGGGCCGCGGCCGGCCCCGACCGTGCGTGGTGGACGCTCTCGACGTTCCAGTCCGCTCCGGGAGCAGCCGACGGTCTCATCGAGGTTCTGCCGGAGCACCGCGACATCGAGGAGCATCTCACGGTGCGCGTCGAGGCCGACCCGGTGCCGAGCTTCCAGGGCAACGTCGACGGCGCGATCGAGCACGTGCGGGGGCTCGTGACCGACGGGTGGACCGTCGCGGTCGTGGCTCAGGGCGCGGGGCTCGTCGAGCGCGCCGCCGATGTCCTGGCCGAGAATGAGATCGCGGCCCGTGTCGTCGAGCTGTTCCCGGCAGACGCCGAGCCCGGCATCGCCTATCTCCTGAAAGCCACGGTCGACCATGGCTTTCAGTTGCCCGAGATCAAGCTGGCACTCATCGCGGAGTCCGAGTTCTACGGTCGAACGGTCGGGTACGACTCGCGCCAGGTCAAGAAACTGGCCTCTCGACGGCGCAACGTGGTCGACCCGCTGCAGCTCAAGCAGGGCGACTACCTCGTTCACACCACCCACGGCATCGGCAAGTTCATCGAGCTGACCCAGCGCGAGGTCAAGTCGGGTGGCCGAAACCCCATCAAGACCACGCGTGAGTACCTCGTCATCGAGTACGCGCCGTCGAAGCGCGGATATCCCGGCGACAAGCTCTACGTGCCCACCGACCAACTCGACATGCTCTCCCGCTACGTCGGCGGTGAGGCCCCCGGGCTGTCGAAGATGGGCGGCAGCGACTGGTCCGCGGCAAAGGGCAAGGCGCGCAAGGCCGTCCGCGACATCGCGGTCGAGCTCGTCAAGCTGTACTCGGCCCGCATGGCGTCGAAGGGGCATGCGTTCGGCCCCGACACCCCCTGGCAACGCGAGCTCGAAGAGGCGTTCCCGTTCGCCGAGACCCCTGATCAGCTCACTGTCATCGACGAGGTGAAGGCCGACATGGAGCGGCCCATTCCCATGGACAGGCTCCTGTCGGGCGACGTCGGTTTCGGAAAGACAGAGGTCGCGGTGCGTGCGGCGTTCAAGGCGGTACAAGACGGCAAGCAGGTCGCTGTGCTCGTTCCGACGACGCTTCTCGTTCGTCAGCACCTCGAGACCTTCCAGGAGCGCTTCGCTGGCTTCCCTGTGCATCTGCGGCCACTGAGCAGATTCCAGACAGAAAAGGAGTCGAAGGAGACGATCGCCGGCATGAAAGACGGCACGGTCGACGTGGTGATCGCGACGCACCGGCTGCTGTCGGAGAACATCGGCTTCAAAGACCTCGGCCTCATGATCATCGACGAGGAGCAGCGCTTCGGCGTCGAACACAAAGACGCGCTGAAGAAGCTCAAGACCAATGTCGACATCCTCTCGATGAGCGCCACGCCTATTCCGCGCACGCTCGAGATGGCGGTCACCGGCATCCGCGAGATGTCGACGCTCGCCACCCCTCCTGAAGACCGGCACCCGATCCTCACCTTCGTCGGCCCCTACTCCGACAAGCAGGTCGGAGCGGCTATCCGCCGCGAGCTGCTGCGCGAAGGCCAGGTCTTCTTCGTACACAACCGGGTCTCGAGCATCAACAAGGTCGCGGCCCAGCTCGCCGAGCTCGTTCCCGAAGCACGCATCGGTGTCGCCCACGGCCAGCTCGGAGAACACCAGCTCGAACAGGTGATCGTCGACTTCTGGGAGCGCAAGTTCGACGTGCTCGTGTCGACCACGATCATCGAGACCGGGCTCGACATCGCCAACGCCAATACGCTGATCGTCGACCGCGCCGACAAGTACGGTCTGAGCCAGCTCCACCAGTTGCGAGGCCGCGTAGGACGCGGGCGGGAGCGCGCCTACGCCTACCTCCTCTATGACGAGCACAAGCCGCTCACCGACCTGGCGAACGACCGGCTCACCACCCTGGCGGCCAACAACGAGCTCGGCTCGGGCATCCAGGTCGCTCTCAAAGACCTCGAGATCAGAGGCGCCGGAAATCTCCTGGGCGGAGAGCAGTCCGGGCACATCGCCGGCGTCGGCTTCGACCTCTATCTGCGCATGATCGGCGAGGCCGTATCGACCTTCCGCGGAGACGTCGCCGAGGGCCAGACCGAGCTGCGACTCGAGCTTCCCGTCGATGCGCACATCCCCGACGACTACGTCGACAGTGAGCGGCTGCGCCTCGAGGCTTATCAGAAGCTGTCGACGGCGAGTTCGCCCACGTCGAACGACGAGCAGATCGACCTCGTCATCGAGGAGCTCACCGACCGCTACGGACAGCCGCCCGAGCAGGTGGCCAACCTCGTCGCCGTGTCACGACTGCGCCGTCAGGCCCAGAAGTCCGGGCTCGGCGAGGTCGTCACCATGGGGTCGAATCTGCGCCTCGCGCCGGCCGATCTTCCCGACTCGATCCAGGTGCGCATGCGCCGCATGTACCCCGACGCCAAGTACTTCGCTCAGGCCGGCGCCGTCTCCATCCCGCTGCCCGTCGTCGACGGCGCGGTTCTCGAAGACGCCGCCCTCATCGAGTGGACGAAGAGCGTGCTCACCGCGCTCTTCCCCGCGCCGGTGCTGGCAGAGAGCGAGAAGCAGTCATGACGTACCCCAAGCTCGACGAGCTCGTGCGCACCGTCGCCCGGTTGCGCGGACCGGGCGGATGCGCGTGGGACGCGGATCAGACGCACGAGTCGCTCGTGCAGTACCTCGTCGAAGAGAGCTACGAGCTGATCGAAGCGCTCGAAGCAGGCACGCGCGACGACATCGTCGAAGAGCTGGGAGACGTGCTCTACCAGGTGCTGTTCCACGCCGACCTCGCCGCCCACACACCCGGTGAGGACTTCGATATCGAGGTCGTCGCCGAACGTATGACCGCCAAGATGGTCGGCCGGCATCCGCACGTGTTCGGCGACGCAGTCGCTCATACGGCCGACGATGTCGTAGCCGTCTGGGACGAGCTGAAGGCCGTCGAGAAGCCGGGGCGCACCAGCGTGCTCGACGGGATACCGCAGGGCATGCCCGCACTGGCGCTTGCTGACAAGGTCATCGGGCGGGCACAGAAGGTCGGCGTCCTCGACAAAGAGGCGATCGCGGCGACCCCGATGCAGACCGAAGACGAGCTCGGCGGGCTGCTCTTGGCCATCGTCGCGTCGGCCAAGGCTCAGGGCCTCGACGCGGAGCGTGCTCTCCGATCCGCACTCCGCGACCTCCAGGGAGAGATCCGCGATGCCGAGACGCATGCCGGCGGTCAATAGAATCGAACAATGGCTTCTGCAGTAACTCCTCCCCGTGGCATGCGCGATTTTCTCCCCGGCGAGAAGGCCAAGAGGGAGCACGCGCTCGGTGTGATCCGACGCAGCTACTCGGCGCACGGCTTCGACGAGATCGAAACTCCTGTCATGGAAGACATCCAGCGCCTTCACTCGGGTCTCGGCGGCGACAACGAGAAGCTGTCGTTCAGCGTGCTGAAACGAGGCATCGAGCAGAGCGATCTCGATGCGGCGGCACAGAGCGACGACGCCCAGGTTCTGGCCGATCTCGGGCTGCGCTTCGACCTCACCGTTCCGCTTGCTCGGTTCTACGCCACGCATCGCGCAGAGCTGCCGCCCGTGTTCCGCAGCGTGCAGATCGCACCGGTCTGGCGCGCAGAGCGCCCGCAGAAGGGTCGATACCGCCAGTTCATGCAGTGCGACATCGACATCATCGGCGACGCCTCCTCGCTGGCGGAGGTCGAACTGATCTCGGCGACGCTCTCGACTCTCGACGCTCTTGGTCTCCAGGGCTGCACGGTGCGCATCAACGACCGGCGTCTGCTCATCGGCATGCTCGACCTCTTCGGTTTCCCGGCAGATCAGCACGACTTCGTTCTCATCGTCATCGACAAGATCGACAAGATCGGCACCGAGGGCGTCGTCGCCGAACTGCGCAGCAAGGCTCCCCAGCTGGCCGAGGCGACCGATGCACTCGAGGCATTCTTCCTGCGCCCGGATGCCGGCACGGCACCGGCTTTCGGGCGCGACGCCATCGTACGGTCGTTGCCCGAGGGCATCGACGCAGACGTGATCGCCGAGCTCTCGTCCATCGGCGACGCGCTGGATGCCGGTCGCATCCACTTCGACCCGTTCCTGGTTCGAGGCATGGGCTATTACACGGGCACGATCTTCGAGATCGCTCACCCCGACTTCTCGTTCTCTCTCGGCGGGGGCGGTCGCTACGACGGCATGATCGGACGGTTCCTCGGAACGGATGTTCCCGCGGTCGGATTCTCGATCGGCTTCGAGCGCATCGTCGATCTCGTCGATCTACCAGACGAGCAGGCGACCGACTCGGTCGTGGTGCTGCACGATGCCGCGGCATCTGCGGTGCTGTTGCAGTCCCTGAAGACCGAGCTGATCGCATCCGGTTCTCGGGTGCGCCTGGAGCGCAAGGCCAAGAACGCCAAGCTCCAGCTCGAGCGACTCAGTGCTGCCGGTTTTGCGCGTGTCGCATCCGTGCAGCCCGGTGTCGAACGGGCTGCAGACCTGACATTCCGATCGCTGGGGCACTAGAGCATAGCTGGGCTATACAATGAATCAAGTGAACAGCGAACTCAGCACCATTCTCGGCGACCTCGTATCGGTCACCCACCGTCTTACCCGCCTCGCTGCGCAGGCCACCGGCGATTCTACGTCTCCTGCCACCTGGCGCACGCTCAGCGTGCTCACCTCTTTCGGCCCCATGCGTCTCGGCGAACTCGCCAAGCACAGCCGGGTCAGCCAGCCCACCATGACCAAGATCGTTGCGAATCTCAACGAGCTGGAGTGGATCAAGCGCATCGCCGACTCGACCGATGCACGTGCGTGGCAGATCGCCGTCGCTCCGAAGGGCCAGCGCGCTCTGGCCGACTGGCGCGATCGCCTCGGTTCCACGCTGGAGCCCCTCTTCGAAGAGCTCGATCCCGACGACGTCGCCGTGCTTCAGCGCACGGTCGACCTCCTCGAATGCAGCATCGCGGTGCGCAGTGAGGTCGCCGCCGCCTGATCTGAAAGTCAGACGACGTGCACCGACCCTCGGAGAAATCCGGGGGTCGTTGTGTTTTATCAACTAGTTTGATATCGTTGACGCAAGTCAACTTTCTCCTCATCGACGAGCGGTGAGGAGTTTTCTTTTTCAGGAGCCCCTTTGTCTACTCTCTCCACGGCCGAGTCCCAACCCGGCGCCGCTGCTTCAGCGCGGCCATCCATGACGCCACGGCAGACGCTGCAGGCCCTGTCGGGTCTCCTGCTCGGTATGTTCGTCGCCCTTCTCGCCTCGACAGTCGTGTCGAGTTCATTGCCCAAGATCATCGGCGATCTCAAGGGCAATCAGGCCGCGTTCACGTGGGTGGTGACGGCGACCCTGCTCGCGACCACCGTCTCGACTCCGATCTGGGGCAAGCTCGCCGACCTCACCAACCGCAAGCTGCTCATTCAGATCTCCCTCGTCATCTTCACGCTCGGATCGATCCTTGCGGGCTTCTCGCAAGACACGGGAACGCTGATTCTCTTCCGCGTCCTCCAGGGGCTGGGCGCCGGCGGTTTGACCGCCCTCGTTCAGGTCGTGATGGCCGACATCATCAGCCCGCGAGAGCGCGGAAAGTACATGGGGCTCCTCGGTGCGGTCATGGCTGTCGCGACTGTCGGGGGACCGCTGGTCGGCGGCATCGTCACCGACTCCATCGGATGGCGCTGGAACTTCTACATCGCCGTTCCCTTCGCGGTCGCCGCGATCATCGTGCTGCAGTTCACGCTGAAGCTACCCAAGGTGCGCAAGAAGGTCACCATCGACTACCTGGGGGCCGTGCTGATCGCCGCCGGTGTCTCCCTGCTGCTCATCTGGGTCACCCTCGCGGGCAATAACTTCGAGTGGAACTCGTGGCAGACCTACCTCATGGTCGGCGGCAGCGTCGTGCTGCTCGGTGCCGCCGTGTGGGTGGAGCTCACCGTGAAGGAGCCCATCATTCCGATGACGCTCTTCAAGAACCGCACGTTCACTCTCGCGGTCGTCGCCAGCATCTCTGTGGGCGTCGCCATGTTCGGCACCAGCGTCTTTCTCGGTCAGTACATGCAGTTGGCCCGTGGCGCCACCCCGACCGAGTCCGGCCTCCTGACGATCCCCATGATCGGAGGGGTGCTCGTCTCCTCGACCGTCATCGGCCAGCTGATCAGCCGCACCGGCACCTGGAAGCGCTACATGGTCGTCGGATCGATCCTTCTCACCATCGGCGTCTCGCTGATGTCGACCCTGCGCTACGACACGAGTTACGTTCTCGTCGCCGTCTTTATGTTCATCATGGGTTCCGGCGTGGGCATGGTCATGCAGAACCTGGTGCTCGTCGTGCAGAACTCCGTGGACCCGCGCCAGCTCGGGGTAGCCAGCGCCTCGGTCGCGTTCTTCCGCAGCCTGGGAGGCACGATCGGCGTTTCTGTCATGGGCGCTGTTCTCGGCACCCAGGTCGCTCAATTCGTGAAGGATGGCCTGACGGGCCTCGGTGCGGCCGGCGCGCAGGCGGCGCAGGGCCTCAGCGGCGGAGCGATTCCCGATGTCAGTTCCCTTCCGGCTCCCGTGCGAGTGATCGTCGAGTCGGCATACGGCCACGCAATCGGAGATGTCTTCATGCTGGCCATTCCGCTCGCCATCGTCACCGTGATCGCGATCGCATTCCTGCCGGCCAAGCCGCTGGGAACCAAGACGGCTCTCGAGCAGATGTCGGATGCGCCCGCCGACACGATCGTCGCCGTGAGCGCCGACGAGGTCGCCGTGACGCCGCGCACCGACTCGATGCCTGCTGTGAAGGCCCGCTAATCTAATGGCTGTGACAGATCCCACGAACGTCGAGCAGGAGTTGCTGCTCGGCATCGAGGCCGGCATCGCCCAGCTCTTCCGGTCCGGACGATCGGCGCTGCGGGACTACTCGAACGGCTTCCATCCCGAGCTGCAGCCCACCGGTTTCAACATCCTGCGCATGATCTTCACGTGCGCCCCGGCCCAGGCGAGCACGATCATCCAACAGACCGGACTCGACAAGAGTGCCGTGAGCAGGCAGATCAAGGTGCTGCGAGACCTCGGGCTCGTCGACACCGAGCCCGATCCCCGCGACGGGCGTTCGAGCTTCCTGGTTCCGACGCCATTGGCCGAGGAGCGCATGGAGGTTCTGCGTCAACGGGTGAAGAGCGATTACCGGCACAGGCTCGGAGAGTGGAGCGTCGATGAACTCTCGACGTTCTCTGCTCTCCTCGAGCGTTTCAACGCGAGCGACCCACGGGCCTGACACAACCACGCGCATCCGGCGGTCGTTAGACTTGCGAGCGGACAGCGGAAGGCGCTCTCCATGCAAACCACCTTGCTCTGATAGAGGAGAAACACCAGTGGCATTGATCGAAGCTGTAGGCGCTCGCGAGATTCTCGATTCGCGCGGAAACCCGACCGTCGAGGTAGAGGTGCTGCTCGAAGACGGAATCGTCTCGCGCGCGGCCGTTCCCTCGGGAGCCTCCACCGGTGCGTTCGAGGCGTACGAACTGCGCGACGGAGACAAGAGCCGCTACCTGGGCAAGGGCGTGCAGAAGGCTGTCGCCGCTGTCATCGACGAGCTCGGTCCGGCCATCGAAGGCCTCGACGCCACCGACCAGCGCCTCATCGACGCCGAACTGATCAAGGTCGACGGCACCGAGAACAAGAAGCGCGTCGGTGCCAATGCCATCCTCGGCGTGTCGCTCGCCGTGGCGAAGGCCGCAGCCGACTCGGCCGACCTGCCCCTGTTCCGCTACGTCGGCGGCCCGAACGCGCACACGCTGCCCGTTCCGCTGCTGAACATCATCAACGGTGGATCGCACGCCGACAACGACATCGATGTGCAGGAGTTCATGATCGTTCCGCTCGGTGCGGAGTCGTTCTCCGAAGCACTGCGCTGGGGCGTCGAGACCTACCACTCGCTCAAGTCGCTGCTGCACTCGAAGGGACTCTCGACCGGACTCGGCGACGAGGGTGGCTTCGCTCCCAACCTGTCGAGCAACCGCGAGGCTCTCGACCTCATCGCCCAGGCGATCCAGAACGCGGGCTTCACGCTCGGCAGCGACATCGCGCTCGCCACCGACGTCGCCGCGAGCGAGTTCTACAAAGACGGCTCGTACCACTTCGAGGGCAAGCAGCTCTCTGCGCTCGAGCTCACGGCGTACTTCGCCGACCTGGCTGCGAACTACCCGCTCGTGTCGATCGAAGACCCGCTGCAGGAAGACGACTGGGAGGGCTACCAGCACTTCACCGCCGAGCTCGGCTCGAAGCTGCAGATCGTGGGAGACGACCTGTTCGTCACCAACCCCGTTCGCCTGCAGAAGGGCCTCGACCTGGGCGCCGGCAACTCGATTCTGGTGAAGGTCAACCAGATCGGAACGCTCACCGAGACGCTCGACGCCGTCAGCCTGGCCCAGCGTCACGGCTACACCGCGATCCTGTCGCACCGCTCGGGTGAGACCGAAGACACCACCATCGCCGACCTCGCGGTCGCGACGGACTCGGGCCAGATCAAGACCGGAGCGCCTGCTCGCAGCGAGCGCGTCGCTAAGTACAATCAGCTTCTGAGGATCGAAGAAGAGCTGGGCGACGCCGCGTTCTACGCCGGTCGCACGGCCTTCCCCCGCTTCAAGGGCTAAGACCACCACCGAACGAAAGGCGCTCGATGCGCAAGCCGACACTGGGCGCGCCCCTCGGGGCCGCTTCGTCGGACGACGCGCCGAAGCCTCGGAATGCGCGTGCCCCCCGGGGTGCGCGCATTCCGCGTTCGCGCGGCGCCTCGTCCCAGCGGTACAGCTTCAGAGTCTCGGGCCTCACGTTCGTGATCCTGGGCGTGCTCGTGGTCTTCGTGATCGTTCTCGCGCCCGGGCTGAGGCTCTACATCGAACAACGGCAGCAGCTCGCGTCGCTGCAGCAGGCCGTGATCGACAAGCAGACAGAGAACACCAAGCTCGACTCGCAGGTCGCCCGATGGAGCGACCCGGCCTACATCAAGGCGCAGGCCAGAGACAGGCTGTACTTCGTGATGCCGGGGGAGACGAGCTTTCTGGTGATCGACGACCAGGCGCCGACCGCGCCGGCCGACAACGCCCCGGTGACCACCGGCATCCAGAACACCAAGGTCGACTGGCTCGGCGCCATCTTCTCGTCGGGAGTCAATGCCGGCCTCAACACGCAGACGCCCGAAGAACTTCAGAAATCCGGAACCATCCAGTGACAACACCCCCTTTCGACCCACCCTCTGAGAAAGACGTCGCGACCGTCTCGGCGCAGCTGGGGCGCCCGGCACGCAACGTCATCGGCATCGCGGCGCGCTGCATCTGCGGCGCGCCGACCGTGGTCGCAACCAAGCCTCGGCTCGAAGACGGAACCCCGTTTCCGACTCTGTACTACCTGAGCCACCCCGCCGCCACGGCCGCCATGTCGGCCCTCGAGGCGACCCAGGTCATGGCCGAGTTCCAAGAGCTCCTGCCGAACGACGACTCCCTGCGCCAGCAGTACGAGTCGGCCCACACGACGTACATCTCCGACCGGGAAGGCATCGAGGTCGTCCCGGAACTCGCGGGGGTCTCGGCGGGCGGCATGCCCGTGCGGGTGAAGTGCCTTCATGCCCTCGCCGGGCACGCGCTCGCAGCGGGCCCCGGGGTGAATCCCATCGGGGATCTCGCGCTGGAGCGCGGGCGCTGGTCGCCCCTCGTGTGCGAGTGCATCGACTACGAGGCCACGGCGTGACCGGGCGCCGTCGCACTTCACGCCTTCGGGTCGTGGCGGTCTCGGCGGCGCTCGCCACAGGCATCCTGGTGGCCGCACCCGTCGGGCCGGTGCAGACGGCGCACGCTGACACGGTGCGCAATGCCGAGTACTGGCTGGCCGACTACGGCGTGCAGGCGGCGTGGAACACCACGCGCGGTGCCGGTGTGACCGTCGCCGTGATCGATACGGGGGTCGACGGATCCGTGGCCGACCTCTCGGGGGTTGTGACCGGGGGAACAGACGTCTCCGGTGTCGGCTCGCCCAACGGCCAGACACCGGTCGGCGACGAGAACGAGCACGGAACGATGGTGGGCTCGCTCATCGCGGGCAGGGGCACAGGCCCGAACGACGGCGTCATCGGAGTTGCCCCGGAGGCGTCGCTCCTCTCTATCAGCGTGGCCCTGGGTGCCGGAGTCGTCGGAACCGACGACCAGATCGCCAACGCCGTGCGCTGGGCAGTCGACAACGGCGCTGATGTCATTAACATGTCGCTCACCCGCAACAGCCTCGACTGGCCCACGAGCTGGGATGAAGCGTTTCTCTACGCGGCCGATCACGATGTGGTGGTCGTGGCCGCTGCGGGCAACCGCGGCAGCGGCACCACCGAGGTCGGAGCGCCCGCCACGATTCCTGGCGTGCTGACCGTCGCCGGCGTCGACCGCAACGGCGACGCCAGCTTCGACGCGTCGAGTCAGGGCATCACGATCGCCGTCGCAGCGCCCAGCGAACAGCTCGTGGGAGTCGTTCCCGGTGGCGGCTACGTGAGGTGGGCGGGAACGAGTGGGGCTACGCCGATCGTGTCTGGACTCGTCGCGCTCGTCCGCGCGGCGCATCCCGACCTCGATGTCGCCGGTGTCATCAATCGCATCGTGAGCACGGCCACTCCGAAGGGCGAGCCGGTACCCGGGCCCATCTACGGGCACGGGCTCATCAACGCCGAGGCTGCGGTCACGGCAGACGTGCCGTCGGTGACCGCTAATCCCATGGGATCGCTCAAAGACTGGGTCGCCACCTACAGGCCATCGCCGGATGCCTCGGGCGCGGGCCCGAAGCCGATCGCGGCCCCGGAGACCGGCGACCCGGCGAAGACTGCTCAACCGAAAGCATCCTGGTGGCCGAGCGTTGCTAAACTAACCATGAACGGAATTCCCATCGCAGTGATCTCCGTGTTCCTGATGCTCTTCGCGATGATCGTCACAGCAGCAGTGGTGCATGTTCGGCGCGTGCGGCGCAGGGAGTAGATTAACTACAACACCTTCCCCCTAGGAGAGCTTTCACTGTGCCCAGAATCTTGATCGTCGGCGGCGGCTACGCCGGTTTCTACACCGCATGGAAACTCGAAAAGTGGCTCCGGCCAGGCGAGGCAGAGGTCACCGTCGTCGACCCGCTTCCCTACATGACCTACCAGCCCTTCCTTCCCGAGGTCGCCGCAGCGTCCATCGAGCCGCGTCACGCGATCGTGCCGCTGCGCCGTCACCTCAAGAAGACCGCCATCGTCGCCGCGAAGGTCACCGGCATCGACCACGCGTCGAAGACCGCGACCATCACGCCCAACATCGGTGAACCGTACGAGTTCGCCTACGACCAGATCGTCGTCACCGCCGGTTCGGTTTCGCGCACGTTCCCGATCCCGGGCGTCGCCGACGAGGCAATCGGGCTCAAGACCATCGAAGAGGCCGTCGCCATCCGCGACCGCATTCTCACCAACATGGACAAGGCGGCCAGCCTTCCCGCCGGCCCCGAGCGCGACCGCCTCTTGACCGTCGTCGTCGTCGGTGGCGGGTTCGCCGGCATCGAGATCTTCGCCGAGCTGCGCTCGTTCGTGAGCGGCCTGCTGAAGCAGTACCCCGAGATCGCGTTCGAAGACACGCACTTCCACCTCATCGAGGCCATGGGTCGAATCATGCCCGAGGTCTCGCTGCCCACCAGCCTCTGGGTCATCAAGAACCTGGCCGAGCGCGGTGCCCAGATCCACCTCGACACTCAGCTCAAGTCGGCCGTCGGCGGAGTCATCGAGCTCTCGACAGGTGAGAGCTTCGAGTCCGACACCATCATCTGGACCGCCGGTGTCATGGCGAGCCCGATGCTGAAGGGTACCGACCTGCCCATCGAGGAGCGCGGCCGACTCAAGGTGCGCCCCGACCTCCGCGTCGGCACCGCCGACGAGATCGTTGCAGGCGCATGGGGCGCCGGTGACGTGTCGGCTGTTCCTGACCTGTCGGGTGGTGGCGTCGGCGGCTTCTGCGTGCCGAACGCCCAGCACGCCGTTCGCCAGGGCCGCCTGATGGCCAAGAACATCGTCGCCGATCTGCGCGGCGAGGCGCTCGTCGAGTACAACCACAAGAACCTCGGAGCCGTCGCCGGCCTCGGTATCGGAGTCGGTGCCTTCCAGTCGGGCAAGATCGCCGTCAAGGGCCTGCCCGCGTGGTTCATGCACCGCGGCTACCACGGCCTCGCGATGCCCACGTGGGAGCGCAAGATCCGCGTCATCGGCAACTGGGTCTTCAACTTCGTTCTGGGTCGCGACATCGCCTCGCTCGAGGCTCGGGTCACCCCGCGTGCCGCGTTCGAGACGTTCGCGTCGCGCCCCCGTCCGGCGGCCGACGCGCCCGCTCCGGCGCCCGCCGCCGCTGCGGCGACGGCGCCAGCTACGTCGTCGATCACCTCCGCGCCGACCGAGGCTGCGCCGACCGTCAAGAAGGCGGCTGCCAAGCGCGCGCCCGCCAAAAAGCAGGCCGAGAAAGACCTGCCGTCGCCCGAGGGCGCTCCCATCATCGCCGGTGGCGGAGACCCCGTCGACACCAAGTAGTCGCATCGCCTCGAAGCGCTCGTTCCCTCGCGGGGAGCGGGCGCTTCGCGCGTTAAGCCGACGTCGTGTCGGTGTCGTTCATCGACTCGGCGTGCATGGTCTTGCCGCGCGCGATGGTCTCGTCGTCGTCGGTGAGGATTCCGACCGTCTCGGTGACCCGGCCCGCGATGCCCTTCACGGCATCCGCCGGGGGTTTCTCGTCGTCGGCATCGGGGATGTCGTCTGCCGACAGGTCGTAGGTGCGCAGCGTGTCGTCGTCCGTTCCCGGACGCTCAGCGAACGCCACGCAGAGCCGCGCGACCTCCTCGGCGTGCGCGTGCATCACCGAGTGCGCGGAGTCCGGCATCTCCCAGCTGCGGGAGTGGGGGAGGAGACGGCCGACGCGTGTGACCCATCCTCGCGGCGCTACCGCGTCGTGCTCTCCGCGGATCACCAGGGTGTTCGCTTGAATCAGCGGAAGCCGGTCTTCGAGGGGAAAGGTCATCATGCGCGGCAACACGCGGAAGAACCACTTGAAGCCGCAGAGCAGGTAGGAGCTGACGGCCAGGAGCTTGACCCGGCCGGGTTCGTGCCACGCCGATTGCAGAAAGCGAATCGCCTGAGTGGGGATCCGCCGCTCAGCCGCATTGACCACAGGGCCGATCAATACCAGGGTCGTGATCTCAGGACGACGCGACGCGAGGTCGCTGACGATCTGCGTGCCCATGGAGTGGCCGACGACGATCGGATCGACGAGCTCGAACTCATCGATGACCCGGCCTACGAGGTCGGCGTAGCCTCGGATGCTCAGAGCCGAGCGCGGATGCGGCACGCCCGCGAATCCCGGCAGGTCGAGAGCGTGCACGGGGCCGAAGCGGTTGAGATTCGGTGCGAGGCGCTCGAAATAGTTGCTCGAGACGCCGATTCCGGGAACGAGGACGAACGGCCGGTCTCCGGTCTTGCCGATCGTGCTCACGCGCACATACAGCTCACCGTCGTAGACCCGATCGACAGTGACCTCGGTGGAGGAATTCGTCTGGGGTTCGGATCGGCGCGACGCATTCATTTTTAGAGGCTACTAAGGAGTGATCGATAGAGTGCTGGAAGTGTATTCGAGGGAGAGACGATGACGACAGGGCAGGAGCGGGAGTTCCGGCAGCGGCTGGACACCGAGTACCCCCGGCTCGAGTCTCTCTTCACCCGCATCTACGGCGACTCGCCTGCGGTCGCCGACCATCTCGCATCCCTCGTTCGTGAGCTGACCGAGTCGTGGCAGTCGCGGCCTGCCGATCTGCGTCGGCTCGACGAGAAGCGCGAGGCGGAGCCGGACTGGTTCCTGTCGAATCGCATGCTGGGAGGCGTCTGCTACGTCGATCTCTACGCGGGCGATCTCTCGGGAATCCGCGATCGCATCCCGTACTTCGTGGATCTCGGGCTCACGTACCTGCACCTGATGCCGCTGTTCCTCGCGCCGAGCGAGAACTCCGACGGCGGTTACGCGGTGTCGAGCTATCGGCAGGTGAATCCGTCGCTCGGCACGATGCAGCAGCTCACCGAACTCGCGGCCGAGCTGCGCTCTCACGGAATCTCGCTGGTGATCGACTTCATCTTCAATCACACCTCGAACGAGCACGAGTGGGCACAGAAGGCGCTGGCCCGTGACCCTGAGTTCGAAAACTTCTACTGGATCTTCCCCGATCGCGAGATGCCCGATGCCTACGAAGAGACCGTGCGCGAGATCTTCCCCGACGATCACCCCGGCTCCTTCGTGCAGCTCGACGACGGCCGCTGGGTGTGGGCGACGTTCCACTCGTTCCAGTGGGATCTGAACTACTCGAATCCAGCGGTCTTCCGGGCGATGGCGGGGGAGTTGCTCTTTCTGGCGAACTCCGGTGTCGATGTGGTGCGCATGGACGCGGTGGCGTTCATCTGGAAGCGGCTCGGCACGACCAGCGAGAACCTGCCCGAAGCCCATCTGCTGCTGCAGGCGTTCAACGCCGTGTGTCGCATCGCCGCTCCCTCGCTGCTGTTCAAGTCGGAGGCGATCGTGCACCCCGACGAGGTGGCTCAGTACATCTCGCCAGACGAGTGCCAGCTCAGCTACAACCCTCTGCAGATGGCGTTGATCTGGAACTCGCTCGCCACCCGCGAGGTCGGCCTCCTCTCACAGGCGCTCGAGCGTCGTCACGCGATCACCCCGGGCACCGCGTGGGTGAACTACGTACGCAGCCACGACGACATCGGTTGGACTTTCGCCGACGAAGACGCTCGCGAGCTGGGCATCGACGGCTTCGACCACCGACGCTTTCTGAATTCGTTCTACGTCAATCGCTTTCCTGGCAGCTTCGCGCGCGGGGTCGCCTTTCAGGAGAACCCGAAAACCGGGGATGCGCGCGTATCCGGCACGACGGCATCCCTCGCCGGGCTGGAGGCCGGCGACCCCGAGGCCGTCTATCGCATCGTGCTGGCGCACTCGATCGTGCTGAGCACGGGAGGAATTCCGCTGCTCTACCTCGGAGACGAGGTGGGGCAGACGAACGACTACGGTCAGCTCGAGGTTGCCGGTCACGCCGATGACAGCCGCTGGGTCGGCCGGCCGCGGTATCCAGAGTCGCGCTACGCCTCGAGACGGGATGCGACGACGGACGCCGGGGCCATCTACCTGAGGCTGCGTCACCTGATCGCCGTGCGGCAGGCCACGCCGGAGTTCGCCGGTGGAGACCTCGTGCCCTTCGGTACGAACAACCCGCACGTGCTGGGCTACCAGCGCACAGGTCGCCACTACGGAGTGCCGTCGACGGTCGTTGTGCTCGCCAACTTCGCCGACACGTCGCAGACCGTCGCGCAGGAGACCCTGGCGGGGCTGCCGCCGACCGCCGACGATCTTGTGACGGCGAGCACTGTCGACTTGTGGACGGATCTCGTGCTGGAGCCGCACCAGTTCCTCTGGCTGCGCATCTGACGCCCTGCGCTGGTCGAGTGGGTCGAGTTGGTCGCGCAGCGACCGTATCGAGACCAGACCCACCTCGAGCTTCGGTAGTCTCGATGGTGACCTAAGCCCCCATAGCCCAATCGGCAGAGGCAGACGACTTAAAATCGTTTCAGTCAGGGTTCGAGTCCCTGTGGGGGTACAGCGGCCAGTTAGCGCGCATCGGCTTTTTGGTCGGGATCTCCGATACCACAATCCGGCACGGCGTGTCGACACCATCACGACCATCTGCGTCGGAGATGTACGCGGACCTCCACGGCTGTTTCGTCGACGTCAAGCCAGAGTGCCGCGACTTCTCTCGTAGCGCCACGGAGTTCGCGCAGTGTGCGCGCTTGCCCCATCGCTTCGATTCTGACGTCTGCGCCGACTGGAGACGGGCCGTTGAGTTGGGGAATAGAGAAGCTCCACCACCGTCCGTCCCGGTGGGCGAACGCGTCGTAGACGTGTGTGGGGGTGTGTTCGACGGTGGATGGCATGAAGACCGTCCTTCGATGACTCCGAGCGATGTCGAAGAGATCACTCTAACGTGGCCGCAATCCAGTTTGCTCGCTCAGGCCGAATGACCTCGACCTTCCATCTGATCATGGCTGAACACGGTCAGTCAGAGGGGGTTGCGGCTGCCTTGCGCGATGCGTTGGGTGGAGGCATGACTGAGAACAACACGCAGCCCCAGGACCGTTCAGCCGGCGAGCTCGAGGTGGTGCACAGCTTTTCCTCCGGACCGATGCCCACGGGCGTGAGCGTCTCCCATACCGGGCGGATCTTCGTCAATTTTCCCAAATGGGGAGACAACGTCGAGTTCACCGTCGCCGAGATCGTCGACGGAGAGGTCGTTGCGTATCCCAGCGTGGAGGCGAACTCGCCGAGCAGCGACGACGACCCGAACGCTCTCGTCTCGGTACAGAGCATCGTCGTCGATCCCGCGGATCGATTGTGGATCCTGGACACAGGCTCACCTCTCTTCCAGGAGACGAGGCCCGGCGGACCGAAACTGGTGCGAGTCGACCTGGAGACCGACACCATCGTGCAGACGATCACCTTCTCGCCCTCGGTCGCCTTGCCGACGACCTATCTCAACGACGTCAGGTTCGATCTGCGCCGCAACGTCGCGTTCATCACGGATTCCGCCGACAGCGGCCCGAACGGAATCATCGTGGTCGACCTCGACAGTGGGGATGCCTGGCGGCGGCTGCACGACCATCCCTCGACGGTAGCCGTCACCCCGCCCGACTACGTGGCGATGGTCGAGGGGCGCCAGCTTCTCGAGCGTGGCCCGGAGGGGGAGACGAGTCCTGTCACGATGGGCTCCGACGGCATAGCGATCTCCGCCGATGGCGACCGCCTCTGGTACTGCCCGCTCGCCTCGCGCCGCTGGTACAGCGTGTCCACCGACGCCCTCCTCGACCGCGCGATCGACGACGACGCGGTCGCCCGCACGGTGGTCGATGAGGGGGACAAGGGCGGGGGAGCAGACGGACTCGAGACGGACGACGCCGGTCGCATTTACGCCACCAATTGGGAACAGAACGCGATCACGCGCCGCCTGCCGGACGGTCGGATCGAGACGGTGGCGCACGATCCACGCATACTCTGGCCCGACACGATGAGCGTCGCGACCGACGGCTACCTCTACTTCACGGCGAACCAGCTGCACCGGCAGGAGAAGTACCAGAACGGCACTGACCTGCGCGAATATCCTTACTCGTTGTTCCGAGTGGCGGTAGGGGCTGGGCCCGTGCTGCTTCGGTAGCTCAGCCGCGCCGCTTGTCGTCGGAGCCGATGCCTAGCGTGTTCTTGACGCGTTCGACGCCTTCGGTCACCAGCGCCTCGGCCGAGTCGCGTACGACTGCCGGTGCGAACGGGTCGCCCTTGAGCAAGGCGAAGGCCGTGTTCTTCGCAAACTCGGCGGAGATGTGGGCGGGGAGCGGCGGGATGTTGCGGCTGCAGTACGCGTCGATGACCGTTACGCCGCGATGGGCGAAGGCAGCCGCGACCGCCTCCTCGATCTCGTCGTCGCTCCTCACCTGGATACCCGTGAACCCGAGCAATTCGGCCCAGCCCGCGTAGTCGACCGACTCCACGTCCTGCGCGGTGCGCCACACCGGATTGGCGTCCTCCGTCCGCATCTCCCACGAGACCTGGCTGAGGTCGTCGTTGTGGATCACCACGACGATGAGCTGAGGGTTGCTCCACCGGCTCAAATACTTCTTGATCGTGATCAGCTCGTTCATGCCGAGCATCTGGAAGGCCCCATCGCCAATGGTGCACACGACCGTGCGCTCGGGGAAGGCGAATTTGGCCGCAACGGCGTACGGCATGGCTGCCATCATGCTCGCCAGCCGCCCGGAGAGATCACCCATCATGCCCTCCCGAAGGCGGATGTGGTGACCGTACCAATCGGCCGTGGTACCGGCATCCGCCGTCACGATCGCGCGCGGGGGCAGATGCTTGTTGACCTCGTGCACCACTCGACGCGGATTGACGCCATCGGGGTAGGAGACCTCGGCTTGCGCCTGCATCTCTTTCTCCCAATCCACCATCTCGTCAGCGACCTTCTGCTGCCAGCTCAGATCCGTCTTCGCCTCGAGGTGGGGGATGATCGCCGCCAGCGTGGCCCGTACGTCTCCCCAGAGATTCAGCTCGGTGGGGTACCGCAGCCCCAACTGTTCCGGCTTGAGGTCGATCTGAACGGCGCGGACGGATCCAGTCTTCGGCAGGAACTGGCCGTAGGGGTAGTTGGTTCCGAGGAGCACGAGGGTGTCGCATTTCTCCACCTGGTGCAGGCTCGGCAACGACCCGAGCAGCCCGAGCTGTTGGGTGTGGTGCGGCACGTCTGACGGCACGACCTGCTTGCCTCTCAGCGCGGTGATGATTCCCGCGCCGGCGAGTCGTGCCGCTTCGAGCACTTCATCTGTGGCGCCGTTCGCTCCGTGGCCCACGAGGAAGGTCACTTTCTTCCCGGCGTTGATCAGCGCGGCGGCGGCGGCGATATCGGCCTCGGGCGGAACGACGGCGGTGGAGGGCGCGACGGCGCTTGACCGTGACATCCAATTCTCTGCCTGGGGCTCCACCATCTTCATCGCCTGAACGTCGTGGGGGATCACGATGACCGCAGGGCCTCGTCGAACGAGGGCGGTGCGGAAGGCAGTGTCGACGACCGCCTGCGCCTGCTGCGGGGAGACGACGGTCTGCACGTACACCGCGACATCGGAGAACACCCGCTCGAGATTGCTCTCCTGCATGGAGAACGTGCCGAGCGCGTTCAGCCCTTGTTGCCCGACGATCGCGACCACCGGCTGGTTGTCCATCTGAGCGTCGTACAGACCGTTGAGAAGGTGGAAGGCGCCGGGACTGGAGGTGGCGATGCACACGCCGACCTCGCCGGTGAACTTCGCGTGAGCCGTCGCCATGAGACTGCAGATCTCTTCGTGAGTCGGTCGGATGTACTCCACGCCGTTCTCGGCGCGTTCCGCTCGTCCGAGTGCACCGTCGAAGGCGCCCGCACCGTCGCCCGGATAGCCGAACACCCGGGTGACTCCCCATGATCGGATTCGGCTGATGATGAAGTCGCTGACGCTTGTCGACATGGGAAACCCTTCTGACGTGATCGGTGCCGGTGCATCCGGTGCAGCTCGACGCTAATCTCGGCGTGCGCGCGCGATGCGAGGGATTGACACCTGCCCCAATGCCACCGACTGACTCGACTCGGACTTCGCGGCGCAATGGTTCCCGCCGTGACCCTCAACGACGTCTTCACTCACTAAGAGACGAGCGGATCCCCGCTGATGGAGCCGACCTCGGCGCGACTGGGGGGATTGGCGCCGGGACGCGAGACGGTGATGGCGGCGCAGCGCACGGCGTACTCGCCGATGGATGTAAGCACCTGAGCGTCGAATGCCAGGCCGTTTCGGAGTGCGTCGGAGCGGACGCCCTCGTCGAGCAGGCGAGCGATGAAGTCGATCAACGCACTCATGAAGGAATCGCCCGCGCCGATGGTGTCTGCAACTACGACCGCGACACCTGGCACGGTCACCCGCAGCGAGCGCGTCGCCAGCAGAGCCCCAGCGCTGCCCAGGGTCAGTGTCACAAGCCCGACGCCCAACCTCAGGATGTGCTCGATCGCCGCCTCGAGACCGAGCTCGGGGTAGAGCCACTCGGCGTCTTCGTCGCTAAGCTTCACCACGGCAGCGAGCGCTGCGATCTGCTCGAAGCGGGCGAGAGCAGCATCATGATCGGTCACGATACTCGGTCGCATGTTCGGATCGAAGCAGATGAGGGGCGGTCGATCGGAATCGGCGAGCTGTTTCAGCAGAGACACGACCGTGCTTCCGCCGGGCTCGAGGAACGCTCCGATCGATCCGACGTGGAGGAGTTCAGATCCCGCGAGTACCGGATCGTCGACGCAGAGTCCGAGTGGAAGCGACCAGCGGAGGTCGAACACATACTGTGCGGAGCCGTCGGCTGCGAGGTAGGCCGTGGCTGTCGAGCTCGGCTCGTCGCGGATCGAGCCGACGGCGAGGGTGACGCCCGCGTCGCGCAGATGCGTGGCGATCGACATGCCTCGGGCATCGTTGCCGATGTGCGTCACGAGAGCGACGGGCCTGTCCAGCCGTGCCAAGCCGAGCGCGATGTTCATCGGTGAGCCTCCGGGATGCTCCGTGCTGGGTGCTCCCTCGGAGCTCACGATCACGTCGACGAGGGATTCACCGATCGCGGTGACTGCGGTGAGCGGGTGCGACACGGAAGGCCTTTCGAAACAGGGAAATGGCTCTGCCCGCCCAAGAAGAGCGGGCAGAGCCAGCGGAGAAATTGATCAGCTCGAAAGCGGCTGCAGCCAGGTTAGCTGCGAACCGTCTTCGACGATCAGAGGAGCGAGCTTGTCATTGAAGACGCGACCGTAGGGCGCGTTGATGTGCGCTGTAAACGCGTCCTCGTCGCGGTACACCTCGTAGACGAAGAACCGCGAAGGCTCCGTGCTCACTCGGTACGGAGCGAACTCGATGCATCCGGGCTCACGTCTCACGTCGTCTGCCAGCCCTGCGAGGAGCTCGTCCACGATCTCCTCGCATCCGGGCAGCGCCGTGAACTCCGCGTACAGCACCTTCGGAGCGGGGGCGACGGCGCTCACGCGGTGGCCGCACCCGTCATGATGGCGACGGCGTCGGTCATCGAGTGCGACTGCGGCGTGATGGTCGCCGCTCGCTTTCCCAGGCGCTGAATATGGATGCGATCGGCCACGTCGAACACGTGCGGCATGTTGTGACTGATCAGGATGACGGGCACACCTCGGTCGCGCAGATTGCGGATGAGTTCGAGCACCTGGTTCGACTCGCGAACACCGAGGGCGGCCGTCGGCTCGTCCAAGACCACGACCTTCGAGCCGAATGCCGCCGATCGCGCGACGGCCACAGCCTGACGCTGTCCTCCGGAGAGATTCTCGACGGGCACGGTGACGTCTTGGAGCGTGGAGATGCCGAGCTTCGTCAGCTCTTCTTTCGCCTCACGCCGCATTCCGGCGGTGTCGAGCATGCGGAAGACAGAACCCAGGATGCCCTTCTTGCGCTTCTCTCGACCGAGGTACAGGTTCGAGGCCACATCGAGGGCCGGAGAGACGGCGAGGTTCTGGTAGACGGTCTCGATGCCGGCCACGCGGGCATCCTGCGGGCGCTTGAACGAGACCCGCTTGCCGTCGAGGAAGATCTCGCCTTCGTCGGGAACCTCGGCGCCGGTGAGGCACTTGATGAGCGTCGACTTTCCGGCTCCGTTGTCGCCGATGATCGCGAGCACCTCGCCCGGGTAGAGCTCGAGGCTGACGCCGTCGAGGCCGACGACTCGGCCGAAGGTCTTGACGAGCCGACGGGCCTGCAGAACGGGCGTGCGCGTCTCGGCTTCGGGAACGACGTTGTCTGTGATGGTCACTTGCGTACCTTTCGAATCCACTGGTCGACGCCGACCGCGACGATGATGAGAATGCCCACGGCGAGCGTCTGGTAGAGCACGTCGAGTCCGGCGAGCGAGAGGCCGTTGCGGAAGACTCCCACGATGAGGGCACCGAGCAGCGTGCCCCAAATCGTGCCTCGACCACCGAACAAGCTCGTTCCGCCGATCACGACGGCCGTGATCGAGTCGAGGTTGAGGTCGGCTCCGGCGTTCGGGCTGGCCGCGTTGCTGCGGCCGATCTGAATCCAGGCGCCGACGGCCAGGATGGCGCCGGCAGCGATGTACACGCTGACGAGCACGCGGTTGACGCTGATACCGGCGAGACGCGCCGCCTCTTTGTCGTCGCCGACTGCGTAGACGTGACGACCCCAGGCGGTCTTGCCCAGGATGAAGGCGACCACGATGTACAGCGCAAGCATGATGATCACGCCGAAGCTGACCCGACCGCCGAAGAGATCGAAGGTCTGGCCCGTCGACGGCAGCAGCGCCGGCATGTCGGAGCCGCGAACGGTGGAACCGGCCGAGTACAGCAGGGTGAGAGCGACGAAGATGTTCAGGGTGCCGAGGGTCACGATGAACGGGGGCAGTCGCAGCTTGGTGACGAGCAGGCCGTTGAACAGTCCTGCGGCGACGGCGACCAGGATGCCGATCAGCAGCGCCAGGAAGGCGGGAACCCCGTTCTGCGTCGCAGTCTGCGCCATCACCATAGACGCGAGCACCATCACGGCGCCGACCGAGAGGTCGATTCCCGCGGTGAGGATGATCAGCGTCTGAGCCACGGCGAGGGTTCCGACGACCGCGACCTGCTGGGTGATCAGCGAGAGGTTGGCGGGGGCGAGGAATCTGTCATTGAGGATGCCGAAGACGATGACGGCGATGACGAGAACCACGGCCGGACTGACGGCCGGGTAGCGGTGCAGAACGCCTCGCACACGATCGATGGGCGTGCGGCGGTCGAGGAACTCGGAAGCGAGAGCGAGCGAAGACGTCGGTGGGTTGGTCACCGGATTGGGAGAAGTCACGAGGGCCTTTCTGGGGAGGTGAAGCAAAGGGGTGCCGGGGGTGGAGAGTTCCACCCCCAGCCGTCGGGCTACTTGCCCCAGCAGATGTCGGTCGCGGCGGCAGCCGTGATGCTGTCGAGCCCATCGACGGGCTTCTCGGTGACGAGCGCCGAGCCGGTGTCGAAGAAGTCGAGTCCCGCGCTGGTCGACGGCTTCGTGCCATCGGCGGCCAGCTTGGCGATGGCTTCGACGCCGAGCTCGGCCATCTTGACCGGGTACTGCTGCGCGGTCGCTCCGATGACGCCGTCGGCTACGTTCTTCACGCCGGCGCAACCGCCGTCGATCGAGACGAGCAGCACGTCCTTTTCTTTGCCCGCGGCCTGGAGGGCCTGGTACGCGCCATAGGCGGCCGGCTCGTTGATCGTGTAGACCACGTTGATGTCGGAGTTCTTCGACAGCAGGGTCTCCATCGCCGTGCGTCCGCCGTCTTCGGCTCCGTCGGTGGCTTCGTTGCCGACGATCTCGTAGTCGCCGCCGCTGTACTTGCCGGTCTTGGCCTCGTCACCGTTCTTCTGGTCGTCGGCCGTGTCGATGCCCATTCCCGTCAGGAACCCCTGGTCGCGGTTGTAGTCGACCGAGACGACCTTGTCGTTGAAGAGGTCGAGCATGGCGATCGTCGCCTTCTTGCCACCGAGCTGAGCCGCGGTCCACTTTCCGATCGACTCGCCCGCCTTGAAGTTGTCGGTGGCGAAGGTGATGTCGACGGCATCGGCGGGGTCGGGGGCCGTGTCGAGCGCGATGACGTAGAGGCCCGCGTCGCGCGCCTTCTGGATGGCGTCGACGACCGAAGGGCCGTTGGGCGTGATGAGGATGCCCTTGTCGCCCTTCGAGATCGCGTTCTCGATCGCCTGGATCTGAGTGTCCTCGTCACCGTCTTCCTTGCCGGCCGCCAGCGTCAGCTTGACGCCCGCCTTGTCGGCCGCGGCCTTCGCACCGTCTTCCATGGCGACGAAGAAGGGGTTGGTCGTGGTCTTCACGATGAGCGTGACACCGGCGTCGCCGCCGCTGCCGGCAGAGTCGGTGCTGGTGGATGCGCCGCCGCTCGAGCAGGCGGCGAGCCCCACGGATGCGACGAGCGCGATGGTGCCAAAGCCGGCAAGCCGGGCGATGGGCGATTTGCGTGTGTTCATGGAGTCCTCATTGGCTCAGGGGGCGATCTGCCCGACAACGATGTCAGGTATAGGTATAGGCGTCTTCGATCGGTAGAGTCAAGTTAAACCTCGAAGAAGAAGTGCAGTTATGACATCGTTATCAGATCCCAAGCGAAGCGAAGCGCTTCGTCGCCGTCCCACCATGAAGAACGTGGCCGATCTGGCGGGGGTGGGGGTCAAGACCGTGTCGCGAGTGATCAACCGCGAGCCTCATGTGTCGGAGGAGACCATTGCTCGGGTTCGTCGGGCCGCCGAGCAACTGCAGTATCAGCCCGATATCCAGGCCGGAAATCTGAGGCGCGCGGATCGCAGGACGGACACCCTGGGGCTGCTCGTCGGAAGTGTGGCGAACCCTTTCTCTGCAGCCGTGCATCGCGCTGTCGAAGACATCGCCCTCGAGCGGCACGTAGCAGTCTTCGCGTCGAGTCTCGACGAAGATCCAGAGCGTGAGCTCTCGTCTGTGAACGCTTTTCTCCGAAGGCGGGTCGATGGCCTGATCTTGACGACGATTCAGCCGAGTCAGGCCTATCTCGGCGCTCAACTCGATCAGGGTATTCCGATCGTGTTCGTCGACCGTCGGCCCAACGGCATCGCCGCCGACGTCGTGATCACCGAGAACGCCGAAGGCGCGACGGGTGCGGTCGAGCATCTTCTCGCAACGGGCCACCGACGCATCGCCTATCTGGGCGACGATGAGAAGATCTTTACCGCTCGAGAGCGCAAACGCGGCTATCTCGACACGCTTCGACGCAATGGGCTCGCTCCGGAGGACCAGCTCATCGTCGACAATCTCGATGACGAAGAGAAGGCCTCTGATGCGGTCGCCCGACTTCTCGCGCTCGACAATCCTCCCACCGCCATCTTCAGTGCTCAGAACCTCATCACCGTCGGGGCGATCACGTCGCTGAGGTCGGCCGGGGCATCGACTCGGGTCGCCCTCGTCGGATTCGACGATGTGCCCATGGCTGCGCTGCTCGAGCCGGCGATCACCGTCGTCGCGCAAGATCCGACGTCTATCGGGGAGATCGCCGCACGCCGCGTGTTCGATCGACTCGATGGTCTCGATGAGCCGCCGCGGGACTTCGTCGTTCCGACGCGTCTCATCGCGAGGGGCTCGGGGGAGATCCGGCCGTCCTGAGCCGCTCGGCACGTAATCCGAATCACTTCTTGAATTGTTCGGTGGACATTCCGTAACATCACTCGCGATTGATGACATCGATGTCATATCGACAACGCGCAGTGAAGGGCGTCCTGTGAAACATCACGATAAACAGCAACAGCATTCAAGAAATCGGCCCGGCTCGGCCACGAGGATCACGGCCGCGACCAGTGCTTTTCTTCTTCTGGCGGCCGGGGTCTCTGGTGCCGCATCGACAGGGGCCGCGCATCCGATGGCCGTATCGGCGGTTCAATCGGTCGGAGCCGCAGCGGTGTCTGACGCGGCCCCTCCGGCCGAGCCCTACCGGCCGTACCTCGGGTACAGTCCCGCGAAGAACTGGATGAACGACCCGAACGGTCTCGTCTACTACGAGGGCGTCTATCATCTCTTCTATCAGTACAACCCCTTCGGCACGACCTGGGGAAACATGAGCTGGGGCCACGCCACGAGCACCGATCTGGTGCACTGGTCGGAGCAGCCGCTGGCGATTCCCCAAGACGCCGATGCGGATATCTTCTCCGGCTCGATCGTCGTCGACCACGACAACACGTCTGGCCTCGGAACGGCCGACAATCCACCTCTTGTCGCCATGTACACCGCCGCCTACAAGACGGGCAAGCAGGCCCAGGCGCTCGCCTACAGCACTGACGCGGGCGCGACCTGGATCAAGTACTCCGGCAACCCGATCCTCGACCGCGACTCGAACAACTTCAGAGACCCACACATGTTCTGGTACGACGGCGGATCACCTGAGAAGTCCTACTGGGTCGTGGCGACCGTCGAGGCGACCGAGCACCGCGTTCTGCTCTACCGCTCTGACAACCTGATCGACTGGACCTACCTCAGCGATTTCGGGCCGGCCAATGCGACGGCCGGCATCTGGGAGTGCCCGGATCTCTTTCCGCTCGCTGTCGACGGCGACCCGGCCAACACCAAGTGGGTCATGGTGGTGAACCTCAACCCGGGCGCCGTGTCAGGCGGCTCCGGCGGTCAGTACTTCGTGGGCGACTTCGACGGCACCACGTTCACGTCCGACTCGACGCAGCCGACAGACTCTCTGCCGGAGGGCGAGCTGTTCGCCGGCTTCGACGACGGAACCTACTCGGGGTGGACCGCCGCCAACGAGCCGGGGAACTGGAAGAACGGACCATTTGGAGACCAGCCGGCCACCGGCGCGATCGACGGACAGCAGGCGGTCGTCGGTCAGATCGGGGCTGGACTCATCAACGGGTTCAACGATGGCGACTGGCCGCTCGGAAGCATGTCGTCACCGGACTTCACGGTGAGCAAGGACTACGTCAACTTCCTCGTCGGCGGCGGCAAGCACCCACGCGTCGACGGCAGCCAGTTGGGCAACGAGCCGCCCGCCGACAGCGAGCTGCTCTTCGACGGCTTCGAGTACCCGGGCAGCGAGAGCGTCGTCGATCACGGCTGGACCGTGACGGGTGACTTCGTAGCGGAACGCAACCCATCGACATCCGGTGGCGACTACGCGATCGGAGCCAAGCGCATCAATACCTGGGACGGTGGCGTCAAGGGAGATGACAACACCGGAACGATGACGTCGGAGGCGTTCACCATCGACAAGCCCTTCGTCAGCATGCTGATCGGAGGAGGAAAGCGCGACGCGGCGAGCGGTCAGGTGCTGCAGGCCGAGCTGCTCGTCGACGGGATCGTCGTCGATACGGCATCGGGAGAGAACGACGGGGCGTTGAACTGGAAAAGCTGGGATGTCAGCGAATACCAGGGTAAGCAGGCTCAGGTGCGCGTGAACGACCAGGCGACCGGGGGATGGGGCCACCTCACTCTCGACGAGGTCGTTCTGGCCGACAGCCCGGCCCTTGTTCGCAGTAACGAGACCTCGGTCAACCTCGTGGTCGATGGCCAGGTGGCTCGAAGCACGACAGGCAACGACAGCGAGACGCTGGACTGGGCCTCGTGGAACGTGTCCGACCTCATCGGCAAGACCGCGCACATCACGGTGGTCGACAACAGCCGCGCCGGATGGGGCCACATCCTGGCCGATCAGTTCATGTTCTCCGACAAAGCCGCCGCGCCTCGCCTCGAGTCGTACGACTGGCTCGACTGGGGGCGCGACTTCTACGCGGGGGTCACCTACGACAACGCTCCCGACGGCAAGCGCATCATGGTCGCCTGGCTGAATAACTGGGAGTACGCAAACGACATCCCGACCGGCCAGTGGAGGAGCGCGATGGCTCTGCCTCGCGAGCTGTCGCTCAAGACCATCGACGGGCGACCGAAGCTGGTCTCCGACGTGGTGGAGCAGGTCGACGGGCTGTCGAAGCCGTTCGCTGCGGTGACCGTGCCCGCCGGCCCCGTCGCCGAGGGCGAGACCGCTCTGCCCGTCGACGATGTCGGCGCGGTCTACCGAGTGGATGCCGTGCTCAAGCCGGGTACGGCATCGAGCTTCGGCCTCGCCCTGCGCACGTCGAGCGACGGCAGGCAGTCAACGCCGCTCACGTATGACACTGCATCCGGATCATTGAGCCTGGATCGCCGAGCATCGGGTGACGTCTCGTTCAACCCGACGTTCTCGTCGGTCGAGACGGCGCCCGTGGCGCTGGATGAGGACGGGCGCCTGCGCCTGGAGGTCTATGTCGACAACGCGTCGGTGCAGGCCTTCGCGCAGGGCGGTTCGACGACGATCACCGACCAGGTGTTCCCCGACCCGTCGTCGACGGGCATCTCGCTCCTGTCGATCGGAGGAGCGGCCGAGATCGAGAGCCTGACGATCACGCCGCTGTACGGCGGAATGTACGATCCGCAGCCGGCGCTTGCCGCTCCCGGTGCTCCGACCTCGGTGGCGGCGACGTCGACCGAGCCGGGGGTCGCGACCATCACATGGGCTGCGCCGGAGGACGACGGCGGGTCGCCGGTCACGTCGTACGTCGTGCGCTCGGCCGCCGAGGTTGCCACGAATGCGCGGGCAGCGGGCTCGGTGTGCGAAGTCACGGCGGGTGAATGCCGTGTCACAGGGCTGGCGCCGGGCTCCGTAGCGAGCTTCACGGTATCGGCCCGCAACGTGGTCGGAGAGGGGGCGAGTTCGGCTCCGGTCGATGTGCGGATCGCCGCCACGTCCGGCACTCCGACGACCGCACCCTCGACTGACGGGCCCTCGGCGCCGGCCAGTGATCCGCGGGCAGGGCTCGCCGCTACGGGCCTCTCGGTCGGCCTCGCCGGAGTGCTCTCGGCGCTGCTGCTGGCGGCCGGTGCGGCGACGCTGTGGGCGAGAGGGCGCGCTCGTCGCAATCGAGTCACGAGCTGAGCAGGCGTGTGCCGCGCACCGAGTGCGCGGCACACGCTTCGAACCTGAACGCTAGTCGGAGATCTCGAGGGCTCGAATGGTGTGCGTGTACCCCACACGTTCGTGCACGACGACCTCCACGATCGAACTCGCGGACACCAGGCTGACGACGGCGACCAGCGCTCCGATGTTCACGCCCTCGCCCGAGCCGACGACGGTGCCGACGACGATCGCGGCGATGAGGGGGAGCAGACACACGAGAAGCATCGGGATGTGGGTCCAGTCGAACGACTTCACGAGGATGCTCCACGTGAGGTAGACCAACAGAATCACCGCCGCGACCGGAATCGCCAGGGAGAGCGTGATCGACAGCAGAAATGCGCCGTGGTCTTCTACGGCGAGGGCGGCGAGATGGAGCCCCGCGCCCACCGCGGCAATCGACCCGAACATGGGAAGGTGCGCGTAGCGCCAGGCCCAGATTCGCCCGGGCCATCGCTCGAGCAGCGTTCTAGACGGGATGAGGAAGTAGGCCCACCACAGTGCTGCGGCCAGGACGATCCCGGCCGTAGCGATCGTGATCGCCGCGGCGGAGAACCCTTGCGACTCCACGAGCGCGCCCACAGCAATCGTCGTCGAGGCGACGACTTCACCGAGCGTGATGAGCGTCAAGAGGGCGAATCGTTCGGCGATGTGACCGGCGTTCCACGGAGCGTGTCCCAGTCGATTCTCGATGACGACGGGCGCCGTCAACTCCGCAAGTGCGAGCACCACGAGGGCCACCGCGACGGCCGTTGTAGGAAGGGGAACGACGGCGGTGAGGATCCAGAGGGTCTGAGCGAGAGCGATGGAGATCGCGTACGCGATGGCCGTTCGCCGTCGATCGGGGTCTTCGCGAGAAGCCCTCAACCACAAGACGATCAACGGGACCCGCATGATCACGTAGCCGACCACCATGATCGAGTTGTTCGGACTCTCTCCGTGCGCCGCGGCCTCGAAGCTGATCGGCAGGCCGAACACGAACACCACGACGCCGACCATCTGTGCGATTGTCGCCACGCGGAAGAGAACGTCGTCGTTGCCATAGGCCGACGAGAACCACGTGAAGTTCATCCATGCCCAGCTCACGCCGAAGATGGCGAACAGATAGGCGCCGATCGCGGGACCCGCGTGGCCCTCCGAGAGCAGATGGGCGAGCTGTTCTGCCGCCGCCCCGAACGCGATCACATAGACGAGATCGTAGAGCAGCTCGAGGGGCGTTGCTGCTCGGTGCTTCTCCGATGGATCGTTCCCCGTCATGGGGCGCAGTCGATGCCGGAGATCGTCTCTCAGGCGGCGTCGGAAATCTGCGGAGGTCTGCTCCATGCAGTCATCATATTGAGGCGAACGGGCGGGTGACAGGCCCGGCATGGCGGCAGTAATGTCGGAGCGTGTCGACGACGATGCGGCACCCGTTCGGAGGTTCCCGTGGGAAAACTGATCTACTCGATGATCACCTCACTCGACGGCTACGCCATCGATGCCGAGGGCGGGTTCGACTTCATGGAGGTCGGTGAAGACGAACATGACTTCTTCGGCGAGCAGCTTCGGTCGGTGGGCACCTTTCTGTACGGCCGTCGCATGTACGAGACGATGGTCTTCTGGGAGACGGCCCATCTGCTCGAACAGGCGCCGCCGTTCATCGTCGACTTCGCTCGCGTCTGGCAGGCTGCCGACAAGGTCGTCTACTCGACGACGCTGCAGGATATCTCCAGCGAGCGGACGCGCATCGAGCGCTCCTTCGATGTCGCCGCGATCCGAGAGCTCAAATCTGCCTCCGAGAGCGACATCACCATCGACGGTCCGCACCTCGCAGCTCAGGCTGTCCGAGCCGGTCTCGTCGACGAATACCAGCCCGTTCTCGGGCCGAAGACGGTCGGTGGCGGTACGCCCTTCTTTCCCGTCGGAATCCGCCTCGACCTCAGGTTGCTCGACGAGCATCGTCTGTCGTCCGGAGGACTCTGGCTTCGCTATGTGCCCGCGTCAGACGCGCATGAAGACTGACGTCGACGCGTCATGCGGCGACGTCGGGTCGCACCGCCACCCAGATGACGCGTCCGGATTCGACGGCGAGAGGTGAATAGCCGCCGCCCAGCTGTGTGATCACCTCGTCGACAGCGGCGAGATCGTCGCTGTCCATGCCCTCGGCGAGCAACGCGCGATTGAAGGCGAGCTGCACTTCGAGGTAGCGGGAGCCGTCTGGTGTCTCTGTCGACGCGGTGACGCTCGTCTCGCGCCGACGTACCGGGGTGAATCCGGCGGAAGTGAGAGCATCCGTCCAGTCTGCGGTGACCGGATAGCCTCGTGCGGCGAGCGTATCCGTGATGCGGTTTCCGAGTCGAGCGCGTCCGGTTCCCAGGTCGGCGGGTTCATAGCTCGTCTCGCCCGTCATCTCGATCACCACAAGCACGCCTCCGGGGCGAAGGGATTCGAAAAGCTGACGCAGAAGACGAGGTGGATCTTCGACGTGGTGCAGCGACAGAGCCGCCCACGCCAGGTCGATTCCGTCGGGCAGATCGGCGGTCCAGTCGCCGTCGAGGTCGGCTAGGTGCGGCTGCACGCTCTCGGCCACGCCCGCTTCCCTCGCGGCCTCGCGCAGGCGATCGAGCATGCCGATGGAGGCGTCGATGCTGTGGACTCGGGCGCGGCCGAAGCGGTGCGCGAGGGCGACCGTTCCGGTTCCGGTGCCGGCACCGAGATCGACGATCTCGCGAGGCTCGGTCGCGAGCGTTTCCGCCGCGTCATCCATGGCCCGCGACAACACCGACGCGCCGAGCCGCGCGTCGAGATCGAGCACCTCCTCGAGCTCGGCATGGTGTTCAGGTGCCTGACCGTGTTTGGCTCGATCGGGATGCGAGTGGTGCAGTGCGTGGGAGACGTGCGTCATAGGACAACGCTACGCGAATCATCCTCGTGCGGCATATGCTCTTGCGTATGACGCAAGACCTAATCGACGACGTGGTGCGCCAGCGCATCCGAAGCCTTCGCGTGTCTCTGGGCTGGACTCTGGACACCCTGTCGAGCCGGTGCTACCTCTCGCCGTCGACACTCAGCCGAATCGAGACGGGGCACCGGCGCATCGCCCTCGATCAGCTCGTGCCGATCGCCCAGGCACTCGGAACGACTCTCGATCAACTGGTCGAACCGGAGGGCGACGACGACGTCGTCATCAGGCCCGAGCCCGAGACGGGGATCGGATCGACGATCTGGCTCCTCTCGCGCGAGCGTGACCGCAGGGGAGTCATGATCGCCAAGATGCGCATCACCGCGGAGCGCGAGAAGACGGAGCAGCAGGTGCACCCGGGCTATGAATGGTTCACGGTTCTCAAGGGGGTGCTCACCCTGCGTCTCGGGGAGCGGACGATTCTGGTGCGCGAGGGTCAGGCGGCCGAGTTCTCGACGATGACGCCGCACGCCCTCGAAGCCAACGACGGACCCGTCGAGCTGCTCACGATCTTCGATCACGACGGAGAGCGTGCCCACCTACCCGGTCATCGACCCGCGAAACGGCAGGCCTGACCGCGTCTCGCGACGAGGTGAGGTGGCCGGGGCGACGGCGAGAAGCACGAGCACGAGGGCGATCACGCCGAGCCCGGTCCATCCCAGCGTCGTGAGCCGATCGCCGACGACGAGCACGGCGAGCACGGTGGCGACGGCGGGCTCGGCGATCGTGATGGTCGTCGCCGTGCTCGCCGTCACCCTGGCCAGGCCGATTCCGAAGAGCACGTAGCCAAGGAACATCGGTACGAGAGCCATGTAGGTCGCGACGGCGAACGCCTGGGGCGATGCGATCAGCGGCGCACCCGTGATCACGAGAACGGGAATGAGTATCACACCTCCGAGCCCGAAGACGGAACCCATCGAGGCGCCGCGGCTCACGCCCTCGCTCATGAGCCTGTGTGCCACCCACGAGTAGATGGCGTATGTCGCACCCGCGAGCAGCCCGAGCAGGATGCCCGATACGGTTCCCGCCGCCGAGGAGGCCGGGCTGTCGAGCTTCGCCACGCACAGCATGACGCTGCCGATCACGCCCAACCCGGCCGCGAGCATCCACCAGCGGCTCAGGGCGCGACGGTCGACCACCCGCTCGAGCAGGCCAGACGCCAGGGGCGCAGAGGCCAGCGAAACGACGGAACCTACCGCGACTCCAGCCGACTGCATCGAACTGTAGAAAGCGAGCGGGTAGATCGCCACCGAGACGGCGCCGAGGATGACGATGCCCTGCCTCGCGCGGAGGGCCGAGCGGGCAGCGCGGAGCGCGGGTAGGGCTATGGCCGCCTGTAGTAACCCGCCAATGCCGAGAGCCGCGGAGCCGATCGCGAGGGGGCCGACGGTGGGGGCGAGGGTCGCGGCGGTTCCGGTCGTTCCCCACAGCACAGACGTCACGAGAATGGCGGCGACACCAACGAGTCGGTGCCCCGTCACACGGCACCCTTCATGCTGCCGAGGCCGAAGCGCGCGTCGACGCCCGGACTGAACAGCACCGATTCTGGCGGGGAATCGACGATGCCCGGAAGCCCGGCTGCGGCACAGAGTTCGTCGTAGAGCGCGGTGACCCGCGCCGGATGCAGCACCCAGGGCTCATGCTCGTTCGGCAGCCACAGAGTGCGACCGAGTCGTTCTTGGAAGAGTCCCCATCGGGCGGTCAAGAACAGCGACAGGTCGTCGTCTACCGTGCGCGTCTCGTCGACAGACACGTCGAGGCGGAATCGCGGTTCGGGCGACCCAGGCAAGAGAGCTCGTCGACGGGATGCGTACTGCCACCCGTCGGAGCTCTGCCGCTGGTCGGTGCGCGACCACACGTAAGGGAGCCCGAAGAGGCCGCGTGCGGCGATCACGGCCGGCAGGCTGGATGCCTCGAGCGAGCGGAACACGACGCCCCGGCGGCCCGCTGCGTCGACGCCGTAGAGCCTCACGTTGACCTCGGTGAAGGATCCCCAGCGCGATGTCGGGGGCAGCGGGCCGATGCGTGCGTCGCCCAGGCGGAAGGCGATGAGCCCGACCCAGCTCGATCCGTCGAAGACATCGGGAACGACGCCCGGAGGCAGGAGTGGAGCCACGACTTCAGGCGCGACCCGCCAGTGCACGAAGGCGACCTGTCGCCATTCCTGGGCGGCGACGACGCCACCGCGAAGCGAGGGAGCTGTGCGTGAGAGCTCCACGGCTATTCGGCCTTCTCGAGGGTGATGTCGTCTTCGGAGCGCAGTCTCACCCATCCGGTTCGAGGTGAGCCGTCGGCCCTGCCGGCGAGCACGGGCGCCATGACGTCGGCACCCACGAGGTCTCCGAAGTCGAGTCCCGTGAGGCTCTCGATGTCTTCGACCGGAACCTGGTAGCTGAGGTACGGCCCGAGGGGCGGCGGTCCGCCGTCGACGAGGGCCTGCGCGCTGGAGTCGTTGAGATCGATGTCCGTCAACTGAGACGACTGATCGAGCACGAAGCCGGCCGAACGGAGGGTGGCAGTGCCGGTCTCGTCCGAGGTCCAGACCGCCACCTTCCAGAACGACTGGGGGATGCCCACGCCACGGTACAACGGATCGTTCAGCGCGAGCACCGGGGAGGTGAAGACGCTGATCCGATTGCGGTTCGTCTGGGCGTAAGAGAGCACGTGGTCTTCCAGACCGAGCCACAACTCCTTCGACTGGTTGAACTCGCTCGCCTGAGGGGCTGCGTTCGGGTATGCGAAGGTGTCGAAGTTCGCCTGGGCCGCCGTGGCACGATCTCCCCACACGGGATCTCTCCGCCGCACCAGATGGCCGCGATCGAGCTCGTTGCGAGCGTAGATCTCCTCTCCGGTCTGCTCGCGGTCGGGAATCCTGTCGTCTATATGCCAGTCGTCACCGCGCGCGATGTCGTCGAGCGAGTCGCCGTCGATGTTCACCCCTGTCGATAGAGCGAGCCGCCTCACCGGGTCGAGAAGCACGGTGAAATGCGTGTAGAGCAGTTCTCGAACCGGGGTTCCTGCGGTCGGCGCGGGCAGAGCGACCGCACCGGCGAGGAAGTCGGATCGGTAGCCCGCGCGCTGCGGGGTGATGGCGTCCATCGGCCCAGTCAACCACCTGTGAACCGTCAAAACCGCCGCCCTTTCGACCATCGTCGGAATTCGCCAGACGGGGTGTTCGCCGCGCGCTGCGAGGTCTACCGTGAGCGACATGCACGATGATGCCGATTCTGCTCGTTCTCGCGCCGCGCTGAGGGATCTGCTCGCATCGTGGGTCTCGATTCCTGCCTTCCTCTGCGACCGGCTGTTCACGGTCGTGGTGTCGAACGCCGGGGCCATCGCGTTGAGCCAGGGCTTCACCGAGGGCACCAACCTGGCGCGCTTCGCCTTTCTCGGCCCCGACGTCGACCGCGAACACGCCAGTTGGCAAGAGGCCTCAGCGCAGATGGCGGCGCTGCTTCGCGAATCGCTCGACGAGCACGAGCCCGACAGGGACTTTCACACGATCATCGGAGAGCTCTCGGTGCACAGTCGAGAGTTCTCGGTCGCGTGGGCCGACGAATCGCGCCGAGCGACGAGCAGGGGCGTTGTGCAGTTCGACCACACGCCAGTAGGCCGGATCACCTGTGCCTATTACATGCTCACGGTGCCGGAGAGCGAGGACGATGTGCTGTTCATCTGGCAGCCCGTCGACGATGACTCCCGGGAGCGCCTGGACGAGCTCATCGAGTCACGAATCGGATCCGACTCGGACTGACGTCGGATCACAACGCGAAGTCGATGGGCGATTCTCGATGGGCGTGCCACAGTCGCTCCAGCTTGAGCGCGAGGTGAAGACTGCTGCGGGCGGATCCGTCGTGAAGGGCGTCGCGAACCGCCTCGGGAGCCTTGTCGAGTCGGTAATAGAGAGTGGTGCGGTGGATGTGCAACCGAGCGCAGGCATCGGCGATGCGGCCGGCCACGTCGAGGTAGACCTCGACCGTCTGTCGATAGATCGAGTTCGCCGGTTCGAGCAGCACATCGGCCGCGGGGGAGATGTCGCGCACCCGCACGGATCCGGGCGTGATGCGGCTCAGCATGATCCACGGGCCGAGCTGATTGTGCCAGCCCATGTGACCGAGCTCGGGCAGCGCAGCCAGGATGCTCGCGGCGCGGTGGGCGCGCTCGGCAACGGGCGCGAGGTCGTAGTCGGAATGCTCGATGAGGGCTGCCCCGATGCCGAGCACGCGCAGCTCGAACCGGCTCGCCAGTTCGCGGATGCGCTCGTCGAATGTCGTCGTTTCGGGACGGGCGCGCGTGACGAAGTAGAGGCATCCGGATCTCTCGCGCACGAACACGGCCTCTGCGCGAGACGATGCGGCGATGCGTGAGGCCAGCGCTCGTGAGCGGTCGGCGCCGGCGCTTGGATCGACGATGACGGCCCACACCGACGAGTGGAAACCCGGATCGATGCGCTGATGCGCCACTGCAGCGCCGAAGGCCTCGTGACGCCGGCCTGGGTCATCGTCGAGCAGCCGGGATTGGCCGATGCGGTCGTCTGTCAGATGGTAGAGACTCATGGTGGAACGCAGCCCTCTGTCGTCTGGAGCGGGTGATGACCGCGAGTCTATGAGCGCGGAGCGACGCTCCACATGGCCGTGCCACTACCACCCAGAGACCACGCGGCACGCTTGTCCTTTTGTGCACCATGCTCGGCCCGACACCTACTCACGCTGCGACCTCCATCTCGGTGACACTGAGAGCGGTTGCAGAGGTATTCGCTGAGGTGGAGGACGAACGCATGAGTGTGTCATCGAGTCCATTGGGCCAATTCCTTCGGGCTCGCCGCGAACTGCTGCAGCCCGAAGACGTCGGACTGCCGCGCGAAGCCACCCGTCGAGTGCCCGGATTGCGGCGCGAAGAAGTGGCGGCGCGAGCCGACATTAGCCCCGAGTACTACCTCCGTATCGAACAGGGCCGCGACAGGCGCCCGTCGGAGCAGGTCGTTCGTTCGCTCGCGAAGGCGCTGCTGCTCGATGACAACGGGTTGAGCTACCTCTCTCGGCTGGCTCGACCGCGTCCGTATCTCCGCGCGGTGAGGGCATCCGTCGGGGTGAGCGAGAGCGTGACCCGTCTGCTCGACCGATGGAAGCAGACGCCCGCTTACGTCACCGACGCGAATCTCGATGTGCTGGCCTCGAACTCCATGGCCCGTCTGATCGCTCCGAGCATTCTCGTGCCCGGCACGAATCTGCTCGAGGCGGCCTATGACCAGGTCACCATGACCACGGTCATGCACGCCGCGGGTCAACCGCGCGACGACGAGATGATCCGCGAATACATCGCTGCGCTGCGCTTCAACGGCGACCCTCACGACGCTCGGCTTCAGGATCTCGTGGGCCGACTCTCGACCAGTCACCTCTCGTTTCGTCGCATCTGGGCCGAGTACGACGCGAAACCCCTGAGCGCCGGAGTGAGCACGATGCTCATCGAGCCCTTCGGCGCGGTATCGCTGAATTGGCAGACCCTGGGCATCCCCTTGTCGCCGGGGCAGTTCCTGACGACTTATATGGCTGAACCCGGATCGCGCGCCGTCGCCGTTCTCGACAGCCTGTCGCGCGGGCTGTCGTCAGGCCGTGAGCTCGCGATGGGTGGACTGGAATCGGCGCTGGTACTCGGAGGGCGTGATCGTGAAGCGCGCGACGAACGAGCGTCGTAGCGCCACCGGGGTGGCATAGCCCGACCGTGCGGCGGCATCGGCCACGGACGCTCCGGAGTCGAGGAAAGAGACGGCGAGGTCGAGCCTCATCGACGTGACGTATTCCATCGGCGACATGCCGACCTCGTCGCGCATCACCCGGGTCAGATGTCGCGAACTCACGTTCGCGACCGAGGCGAGAGTGCCCACCGTATAGGGCCGCGACGGGTCTTCGCTGATGTGATCGGTGATGACCGTGATCAGGGGTGTGCGCGGGGGAGGACCTTGCAACGCCGCGGAGAACTGTGACTGGTTGCCGGAGCGCTTCATGTATACGAGGAGCAGTTGCGCTACCGAGCGGGCCACCTCGGGACCGTAGTCGAGCTCGAGCAGGCAGAGTGCCAGGTCGATGCCCGCGGCGACTCCCGCCGACGTGAAGATGTCGCCATCGTGCACGAAGATGGCCTCGGGCTGAACATCGATGTCGGGGTACCTCTCTGCCAGCAGAGACGTGAACTTCCAGTGCGTCGTCGCCGACTTTCCCGCCAGCAGGCCTACGCCGGCGAGGCCGAAGGCTCCGGTGCAGATGCCGGCGATGCGGCTGGATCTCGAGGCGAGTTGGGCCACGGATTCGAGCAGCAGCGGATCGGCGAACACCGTTGCAGCCTTCTCGGTGCCGGGAACGATGAGGGTATCGAGGTATCCTGCATCCGCCACGGACGTCTGAACGCCGACCTGGATTCCCATCGACGTCATCACGGGCCCGCCGGTGCGCGAGATGGTGACGATCTCGTAACCGGCAGAGCGCTGGTTCGCCTCGAAGAACACTTCGGCGGGGCCGGCGAAGTCGAGCATCTTGACATCGTCGAACAGCAGGATGCCGATCCGAGGCGGTCGGGAAGCGCGGGATGGCCGTGTGGCTGGCATGGTGTCCTGACGTCTACTCGCGCTGCAGTTCTGGAGCGCTGGCTCTATTAAAGCCTATGTCATCAGACATCTGTCGGTTAGACGGCTATTCGGTACCCCCGTTTGATGACCGTCGACACGATCCCCGGCACGGGAAGCGACTGCCTCAGCCGACTGATCGCGACGTCGGTCGCGTGGTCGTCTTGCATGTCGGGCTGTGCCGCCATGAGTTCTGCGCGCGACAAGACGGCCCCTTTTGCGCTCAGCAGCGCGCGGAACAGCGCGAGCGACAGCGGAGCGAGCACGGCCTCGGCGTCGCCGATGCGAACAAGCCTGCCACGCAATTCGATGTCGCCGTGTCTGGTGGAGACGCGCTGGATGCGGTTCTCTTCGAGGTGCTCGCAGACGAGTCGTATAAGCGCGCCCATGCGATAGCGCGGAGGGATGATCGGCTCGATTTCCGCGGCGACCAGAGGAGCGGCGGTCACATGACCGACGGCTGCCGCAACGACCGGGCCCATGAACGCCGCCTGCAGCGCATCGAGGCGGCCGGCTCCGTCTGCGGCGGAGAACAGAGCCTCGACGGCGGGCGCGCTCGTGAAGGTGACGGCGTCGATCGACCCCGCACAGATCGCCTCGACGAGTCGGAGCACACGTGAGGAGTCCGCCGGCAACGACCATCGGTACGGTGCGACGGTCAGCACGGTTGCGCCCGAATCGCGGAGCCGCTGGAGCTGGCCCTCGTCGGTGAACCCGTGAAGCTGAACAGCCACGGTCTTGCCCGCGGCGCCGTCGTGGAGCACATGGTCGACCAGCGACTTCGTGGTCTCCTCGTCGCTCATCCCCGAGTCGTCGAGGCCTGCCGCGCGAACCGCGCCACGAGCCTTGGGGCCGCGGACGAGGATGCGGGTGTGTGCCAGAGTCTCACTCAGCTCGTGTCCGATACCGGCGGCATCGGCGGCTTCGAACCAGCGCCTGACGCCGTACGAGGTGGTAGCAAGCAGCACGTCTGGTCGCGCGGAGATGATCGCCAGTGTGTCCGCGGTCAGCTCGGCGTCGTCATCCGCCGCCGCGATCCGGATGGCGGGAGCATGCATGACATCGGCACCCCGGCGCTCGAACGCCGCGATCAGGTCCTCCGATCGGCGATCGCTGGTCACGCCGATACGAAAGCCACGGAGTTGATCCGGGCGAAATGCTCTGACCAGGGCATCTGCGTCTGAGTCGGTCACGAGCCTCTTTCGTCAGTCGATCGTCAGCTCGGCCGCTGCATCCTGAAGGAAGGTAGCGGCCGTCACATCGAGTTGCTCGCTCAATCGTACGACCTCGCCGATCACCACGACCGCGGGCGAGCCCACCCCCAGGCGCGACGCCAGCGGTGCGATGTCACCGAGAGTGGCCCGGGTCGTTCGCTGACTCGCGGAGAACCCCTTCTCGACGACGGCTACGGGCATGGATGCCGACATGCCCGCCCGTGCGAGGCCGGCGGTGAGGTGCGGCAAGGTTCCCACGCCCATGAGAACGACGATCGTCCCCCCGAGCCCGGCCAGGTGCAGCAGCTCGCTCTCGCTGAGCGGCACGTGACCCGATACGACGGTGAAGAGCTTGGAGATCTCGCGATGCGTGACGGGAATGCCCGCAGCGCCGGGAACGGCGATGGCGCTGGTGACGCCGGATACGACGGTGACCGGAACTCCCGCGCGGCTGCAGGCGAGGACCTCCTCACCACCCCGGCCGAAGACGAAAGGATCGCCGCCCTTCAGTCGAACGACGGTCTTGCCCGAGAGCGAAGCCTCGACGAGCAACTCCTGAATCTCGGTCTGGTTCACCGCGTGGTGACCGGGAGTCTTGCCCACGTTGACCAGTTCGGCGCCGGGCGCCCACTCCGCCAGACGCGCGATGGGACCGAGGCGGTCGAAGAAGACGACATCTGCCTCGCGGAGCGCGGCGAGAGCAGCGACCGTCAGAAGCTGGCCGTCCCCGGGCCCGCCACCGACGAGCGTCACGCGGCCGATCGGGAGCGTGGGGCTCGGAGGCTCCGTCGTGAGCCAGATGCGGGCCTCACGCGTCGCGCGTTCCAGCGCGTCGGTGGTCGCGGGAGCGACTCCGACGGAGATCACGAGGTCGACCGATGACACGAGTGTCTTCCATTCGAGCCGGTTGCTCGGCACGATGACACGAACGACGGACTCGATCGCGCGCGAGTCCTGGTGCGCACCGTCGTCTGCGAGATAGACACGGGCACCGGATGCGACGCAGCGCGCGATCGTGTGGCGCGCCTGCCGAGCGTGCCCGACGACGAGCACACGGCGGCCAGCCAGGTTCACCGAGATGTCCATGGGCCTATTGTTCCCTTCGTACAGGAATGGATGGTCCCGAGACGAGAACTCGTTCCGCGGTCGCGGCCTCGAGCTCGTCGGGTCGGGCCGGCCGTGGTTGATCGCGCTCGGTAACCTGCACCACATTCGGGTCGGGTGTGCGCGGGGCATTCACGAACGAACGGAACCGGCGGAGCCGCTCAGGGTCGTTCAGCGTCGCCGCCCACTCGTCTTCATAGTTGCCCACGTGCTCGGCCATCGCGGCCTCGAGTTCGTCGGCGAGTCCGAGCGAGTCGCTGCAGACGACGTCGCGAACGTGATCGAGTCCGCCGGGCAGCTCTTCCTGCCAGCGCGCCGTGCGCTGCAGACGGTCGGCGGTGCGGATGTAGTACATCAGGTACCGGTCGATATAGGCGATGAGTGTCTTGTCGTCGAGATCCTGTGCGAGCAGCAGTGCGTGCGCCGGCTGGTAGCCGCCGTTGCCGCCGACGTACAGATTCCATCCCTGCTCGGTGGCGATGATGCCGATGTCCTTACTCCGTGCCTCCGCGCATTCGCGCGCGCACCCTGAGACGCCGAGCTTGAACTTGTGTGGCGACCGCAGACCTCGATAACGCAACTCGAGCTCGATGGCCATCGCCACGGCATCCTGCACGCCGAAACGGCACCAGGTCGAACCCACGCATGACTTCACGGTGCGCAGCGACTTGCCGTACGCCTGCCCCGACTCGAAGCCCGCGTCGACGAGGATCTTCCAGATGTCGGGGAGCTGCTCGAGGCGTGCCCCGAACATATCGATGCGCAGCCCGCCCGTGAGTTTCGTGTAGAGGTTGAACTGCTCCGCCACCTCGGCGATCACTTTGAGCTTCGCCGGGGTGATCTCGCCGCCGGGAATGCGGGGGACGACCGAGTAGGTGCCGTCTTTCTGCATGTTCGCGAGGGCTCGGTCATTCGTGTCCTGCAGAGCACCGCTGCCGGAGTCGAGGATGTACTTCGAGGTCTGGGTCGCCAGGATCGATGCCATGACGGGCTTGCACACGTCGCAGCCGAGGCCGCGACCGAAGTGCTCCATGATCTGCTCGTAGCTGGTGAGCTGCAGAATACGCACGGCCTCGAACAGCTCGCTGCGACTGAGGTCGACGTGCTCGCACAGCGCCTTCGAGACCTCGATGCCGGCCTTGGAGAGCTCGGTCTCGAGGATCTTCTTGACCAGGGGCACGCACGATCCGCACTGGGTTCCCGCGCGGGTGCAGGCCTTGAGCGGGCCGAGTTCGGTGCACGCGTCGCCGTGGTCGCCACGGATGGCCCCGCGCACGGCGCCGACCGAGACGTTGTTGCACGAGCACAGCTGAACATCGTCGGGGAGCTCGGCGCTCGCGGGAGCCTCGACGCCGGCCGCAGATAGATAGGCGCTGGGCTCGCCGGGAAGCTCTCGACCGAGGAGCGGCCTCAGCGCTGTGTAGGGCGCCGCGTCTCCGACGAAGATTCCGCCGAGCAGCGTCTTGGCATCGTTCGAGACAACGATCTTCTGGTACATGCCGCGGGCAGGATCGGCATAGACGACCTCGAGGGCACCATCGGATGCGCCGAGTGCGTCACCGAAGCTCGCCACCTCGACGCCCGACAGTTTGAGTTTCGTGGCGTCGTCGATTCCCGGGAAGGTCGCGGTGCCGCCGTGAATTCGATCGGCCACGACCTCGGCCATGGCATTCGCGGGAGCCACAAGACCCACACAGACGCCGCCGACGCTCGCGACCTCGCCGATCGCCCAGACGCCGGCGTGCGAGGAGCTGCAGTCGTCGCCGATGGCGACGCCGCCCCTCGCGCCGATATCGAGCCCGGCCGCGCGCGCGAGCTCGTCTCGCGGAGTGATGCCGATCGAGAAGACCACGAGATCGGCGCTGATGGCCCGCCCGTCGGTCAGTTCGACACCGAGCACTCGGCCGGACGGGCCCGTGAGCACCTGTGTCGGACGGTTGCCCAGGGCCAGCGTCACGCCCTGCGCCTCGATCAGTCGACCGAGGGCCTGCCCCGCGCCCTCGTCGAGTTGAGCCGACATCAACCACCGGCCCGAGTGCACGATGGTCGAGCGGGCTCCGAGTCGCTGGAGACCACCCGCGGCTTCGAGTCCGAGGAGGCCGCCGCCGACGACCACGACATCGGCGGGCCGGCCGAGCTGCGTCGCGAGCCGCGCGGTCTCCGCGACGAGAAAGTCCACGTCTTCGATGGTTCGGTACACGTAGCCCGACGAGGCTCCGGGTATCGGAGGAACCGTCGCCGCCGACCCCGTCGCGAAGACCAGGTCGTCGTACGACAACAGGCTGCCGTCCGCGAGTTCGACCGAACGCGCGTCGAGGTCGACCCGGCTCGCGGCGACACCGCCTCGGTACGCGATCCCCGGCGAATTCCAGAGCTCCCTGTCGCCGAGGGTCAGATCTTCCGACGACACGAGTCGCCGTGACAGAGCCACACGGTCGTACGGAAGATGCGTCTCGTCGCCGAGAACGGTCACCGTGACGTCGTGCGAGGAGGCCTCGGCTCGACGCGACTGCATCGATTCCGCGAACCGGTGCGCGGCGGGGCCGCCACCGATGACGACGACCCGACGGGGTCGTTCGCCGGAGAAGTTCGGGCTCGTCATGGCTGTGCCTTCCACGTGAGTCATCAGGGGATGCTCGAAGCCTAGGCAGCGCCGATTTCGTCTCCATTGCGCCCACGTAACAGCGTGTGACGCGCGCCTCACCGTTTTGCTCGGCCATGGAGAGGTCTTTGTTACGCGACCGTCACGGCGGCGGTCACAGGGCGAAATCTGCGCCGCCTAGGTTGAGGGCATCCCCGTTCGCGACCGCGCCAGAAAGGCTCGACCTATGACGACCTGGACTCCTGTCTGCCGTCTCGACGACCTCGAGGTTCTCTGGGGCGAGGCCGTGCTCGTCGACGGCGAGCAGTTCGCGCTCTTCCGCCTTCCCGGTGACCGCATCCACGCCGTCTCCAACGAGGATCCCGCCACGGGATCGCAGGTACTCGCGCGGGGCATCGTCGGTTCTCGGGGCGACCGAGTCACCATTGCCTCGCCGCTGCACAAGCAGGTCTACGACCTCGAGACGGGGGAGTGCTACAGCACTCCGGAGTACCGCCTGCCCGTCATCGGGGTGCGAGTCGTCGACGGAGTCGTGGAGATCGGCGGCGTGGCCGCGTGACGACTTCACCTCCTGTTCTGCTCGCGGCATCGCACGGCACAAGCGATCTGTCGGGTCGCTGCGCCGTCGCATCCCTCGTCTCGGCCGTCGCCGAACGTCGGCGAGATCTGACCGTCGTCGGCTCATTCGTCGATGTGCAGCAGCCCGACGTGCCGACGGCGCTCGACACGATCGGCCAGGGCGATCCCGTGGTGATCGTGCCCCTTCTGCTCTCGACCGGTTATCACGTGCACGTCGACCTGGCAGACGCCGCGGCTGACGCGATCCGGTCGTCGACGCCACGGCCGGTCGTCGTGACCTCGGCTCTGGGTCCGGATGCGCGGCTCGCACGCATTCTCTCGGCCAGGCTGGCGGCCGTCGGTCTGCGAGACGACGACACCGTCGTGCTCGCCGCCGCTGGATCGAGCGATTCCGGCGCGGTCGACGACTGCCGCATCATGGGCTCGCTGCTCACCGCGGAGCTGGACAGACCGGTGACCGTGGGGTTTCTCTCGGCTGCAGAGCCTCGACTCGAGCAGGCGGTCGCGATGGCGCGCTCGGAGTCGCCTGGCCGCCGCGTGGTCGTCGCGAGCTACCTGCTCGCTCCCGGCTATTTCCAATCCCTGGTGCACAGGTCGGGCGGCGATGTCGTGACGCAGCCGCTGCTGATCGACGGACAGATCCCGCCGCCCGAGCTCGTCGACGTCGTCGTCGACCGCTTCGAGAGCCAATGTGACGAGCATGTTTCCGAGGTCTATCAGGGCGGCAGCGCCCATGCGACGACCTGGTGACCGAACGGTAATCGCTCCGGCCGTCGGCTGAAACACCGCGTGGCTAGCGTCGACAACGACAGCTCGTCCACCCGCCCCTTCGACCATCGGAGAACGTCTTGACCCACACCGAAACACCCTCCGCACCGCTCATCGCCGATACGACGACGCCTCCCGGGCTCGTGATGCGCCCGGGCCGCTGGATCGACAACTGGAACGCGGAGGACCCCGCCCAATGGGAGGGCGGAGGAAAACGGATCGCCGCGCGCAACCTCAGATGGTCGATCTTCGCCGAGTTTCTCGGCTTCGTCGTCTGGCAGCTCTGGAGCATCGTCGTCGTGTCATTGCCCGCTGTCGGCTTCACCTTCGACACCGGTCAGATCTTCTGGCTCATCTCCATTCCCAGTCTCGTCGGCGCAACCCTCCGTTTTCCGTACAGCTTCATGGTGCCGAAGTTCGGCGGCAGAAACTGGACGATCATCTCGGCAGGCCTGCTCTTGATTCCGGCGACCGGCCTCGCGATCTGTGTCGGGCATCCGGATACGCCGTTCGGCGTCATGCTCCTCGTCGCTGCCTTCGCCGGCCTCGGCGGTGGCAACTTCGCGAGCTCGATGTCGAACATCACGTATTTCTATCCGCAGAGCCAGAAGGGGTGGGCGCTCGGCTTGAACGCTGCCGGGGGAAACCTGGGGGCATCCGTCGCACAGCTCGTGGTTCCCATCGCCGTCACCATCGGTGCAGCCGTGACGCTGAATCTGCCGCTGGCCGGATGGATCTGGATTCCCTTCATCCTTCTGGCTATGTGGGGCGCATACCGGCATATGGACAACCTCTCGAGCGCCAAGGCCGACTTCAGCGCCTCGCTCGCCGCTCTGCGAGAGCCTCACCTCTGGATCCTCGCGCTGCTGTACATCGGCACGTTCGGCTCGTTCATCGGGTTCGCCAGTGTGTTCCCCAAGCTCATCGCCGACCAGTTCCCCGACTTCTCGACCTTTGCCGTCGGGTCGGCATCGATCTCGCTCGCCTTCCTCGGCGCGCTGGTCGGCTCGCTCTCCCGGCCTTACGGCGGGCGTCTCGCCGACCGATTCGGCGGCGCCCGGGTGACGATGGCCGCGTTCGCCGTGATGGCCCTCGGCGCTCTGGCCGTGACGTGGACGATCGGCATGAACAACTTCTGGATCTTCCTCGGCTGCTTCCTGATTCTCTTCGTTGCGGGCGGCGTGGGCAACGGCTCCACCTATCGGATGATCCCGAGCGTCTTCGCGGCCCGCTCCGGCGTCGAGAACGCGGCGACCAACTCTGGAGACGTGTCGACGCAGCGCAAGACCGCGGCCTCGCTCGGCCTCATCTCTGCGATCGGAGCGTACGGAGGCTTCGTCATCCCACAGATGCTGGGGTTGTCGAAGTCGTCGACGGGCGAGTACGCCAGCGCACTGAACATGTTCGTCGTGGCATACGTCGTGTTGATGATCGTCACCGGCGTGGTCTACCTGCGCCGGGGCTCCGCATTCAGCGGCCAGCGCATCTGATCCGAACGACCGAACGAAGGACCGCCCGTAGATGACGACCAGCGAAGCCCGCACGCACTGCCCGTACTGCGCGCTGCAATGCGCCATGACCCTGTCGCCGTCGGCGGATGCCCGCGCATCCCTCACCGTCTCGGGTCGCGAATTCCCCACCAACCGTGGAGGTCTGTGCAAGAAGGGCTGGACATCGGCGGAGCTCATCGACTCGCCGCAGCGCATCAGCTCGCCCCTCATGCGTGATGCGAGGGGCGAGTTGGTCGAGGCGTCGTGGGAGGAGGCCCTCGATGCGGTAGCGAGCGCGGTGACTCGCAGCCGACGCGAACACGGGGCGGATTCGGTCGGTGTCTTCGGCGGTGGCGGTCTCACGAACGAGAAGGCCTACCAGCTGGGCAAATTCGCTCGCGTCGCCCTCGGAACATCGCGCATCGACTACAACGGACGGTTCTGCATGTCGTCTGCGGCCGCGGCCGGCAACCGGGCTTTCGGTCTCGACCGTGGCCTGCCCTTTCCCCTCGACGATCTCGACAGCGCGTCGACGATCATGATGCTCGGCTCGAATGTGGCCGAGACCATGCCGCCGTTCATCGGGCACCTGGCGGGCGCGCGGGCAGCGGGTGGTCTCATCGTCGTCGACCCGCGTCGATCGCCGACCGCCCGTCTCACGGAGGACGGCGGGGGCATGCACGTGCAGCCGACGCCGGGCAGCGATCTGATCCTGCTTCTCGGGCTCACTCACATCGTGATCGCTGAGAAACTGCATGACGCGGGGTATGTCGAGCGCCGCACGACCGGATTCGACGCTGTCCGCCGGAGCGTCAGTTCGTGGTGGCCCGAGAGGGTGCAGTCCCAGACCGGCGTGCCGGTGCACCAGCTGAGGGCGATCGCGCGTCGTCTCGCCGAGAGCAAAGGCACCTACATCCTGACCGGCAGGGGCGTGGAGCAGCATGCCGACGGAACCGACACCGCGACCGCCGCGATCAATCTGAGCCTCGTGCTCGGACTCGTGGGCAGTTTGGCCGGAGGCTACGGAACGCTCACGGGGCAGGGCAACGGCCAGGGCGGCCGCGAACACGGCCAGAAGAGCGACCAGCTCCCCGGGTATCGAAAGATCACGGATGCCCGGGCCCGGGCGCATGTCGCGTCGGTCTGGGGCGTCGAGCCGGCGTCCCTTCCGGGACCCGGCTTACCCGCCGTCGAACTGCTTCAGTCGCTCGGATCCGACGGTGGTGTTCGATGCCTTCTCGTGCACGGCTCGAACGTCGTGGTCTCTGCGCCCGATGTCTCGGCCGTTCGGGCAGGGCTCGCCCGGCTCGACATGCTCGTCGTCTGCGACTTCTTTCTCACCGAGACCGCGTCGCTCGCCGACGTCGTTCTACCGGTCACCCAGTGGGCCGAGGAGGAAGGGACGATGACGAATCTCGAGGGCCGCGTGCTGCGACGGCGCAGAGCGATAGAGCCTCCCGCGGGCGTGCGCAGCGAACTGTGGATTCTCAGCGAGCTCGCTCGCCGGCTCCGCTCCGCCGGTCGGTTCAGCACCGACGCTCCGACGGTGTTCGACGAGCTGTGCCGGGCGTCCGAGGGAGGGCTCGCCGACTATTCGGGGCTGAGCTACGAGGCTCTCGACGACGATTCTGTGCCCGCGTACTGGCCATTTCCGCGGGGGTCGTCGGGCACTCCGCGACTGTTCGTCGACCGTTTCGCTCACGACGACGGTCGGGCTCGGCTCGTGGCAGTGAAGGCGGCGGAGAGGCACGATGCAGCTCAGAAAGACGGTGTCGTCACGCTCATCACGGGTCGCCTGCTCGAGCACTACCAGTCGGGAGCGCAGACGCGTCGCGTACCGGAGCTCCTGACCGCGAAGCCCGAGGCGAGAATGCAGATCCATCCGGCGACGGCCGACCTGCTCGGCATCGACGACGGGTCTCGGGTCGAATTGAGCCGCGGCCAGGCCTCCGTGAGCTGCCGCGCCGAACTGAGCCTGGAGATCCGCCCCGACACCGTCTTCCTGCCATTCCACTTCGGTGGCGAGCAGTGCGCGAATCTCCTCACCGAACAGGTGACCGACCCGATCTCGGGCATGCCCGAGTTCAAGCGCACCAGCGTTCGCATCCGCTCGCTCGCTACCGCATCCGTGCCGGAGGTCGTTTATGCCTGAGTCACCGCTCCGCGTCGTCCTGATCGGGTATGGGCCCGTGGGAGCCCGTCTCGTCGACGAGTTGTTGCCGGCCGTCTCCTCCGGACTCGTCGAGCTCACCGTGGTGGGAGCGGAGGCCGACGCCGCATACAACAGGGTGCTCGTCGCCGAACTGGCCGTGGGCCGCGCAGAGCGGGAGAGTCTCGACCTGACGGACCCTGGTGAGGCGGTCGCGGTCGGCGTGTCCGTGCGCACCGGGGTGTCTGCCGTCTCGATCGAGCGCACTCGGCGCACGGTGACGTTGAGCGACGGCTCCGTTCTGCCTTACGACAGGATCGTGCTCGCAACGGGAGCCCGCGCGAACGTGCCCACTCTCGCCGGGGTCACGCGTCTGCGCTACGACCATCGGCGACCGTCCGACGACGCGAGCATGCTCGACTCGGCCGAGGCGCCCCTTCCTCGCGGGGTGACGGCTCTGCGCGATCTCGCCGACGCCGACACCGTGGCCCGCGCGGTTCGCCTCGGCCAGAAGATCCTCGTTCTCGGGGCCGGCGTCCTCGGAATGGAGCTCGCCCTCGCTGCCGCCGAGGCCGGAGCCGAGGTGGGCGTGGTCTACCACGGAGAGATTCCGATGGCACGGCAGCTCGATCGAGGCGCCGGCCTTCTTCTGGCCCGGGCAGCCCGGCACACGTCGGTGAGCATGATCTCGCACTCTCCCGCTGAGAGCGTCATATTTCGGCAGGACCCCGACGGCGTAGATCGATTCGATGCGCTCGTCTGCGCCGACGGCAAGCAGATCTCCGCTGATCTGCTGGTGCTGAGCTGCGGTGTAGGCGCTCGCAGCGAGCTCGCGCGCCTCTGCGGCCTCGACGTGGCGACGGGGATCCTGGTCGACGAGCGTCTGACGAGCTGGAGCGACGATCGCATCCACGCCATCGGAGACTGCGCGCAGATCGCCACGAGACCGAAGCTCGGCGATTCACAGGCTCCCCCTCGGGGCGCACCCTCCGGACTGATCGGCCCCGGGTGGCGTCAGGCGGACTGGCTTGCCCGATCGCTGATTGCAGCGGCGAGCGGGCTCGAGAGACCCGACCCCCTCGAGGCCGAACGCAGCGCGATGGTCATGCTGAAGGCATCCGGTATCGACGTCGTCGCCGTGGGCGACGTGTCGAGGGAGCCCCTCGACGATCTCGCCGACGACGTGCACGGCGGGGGCGGTGCGCACACGAGCGGATGCCTGCACGAACCGCCGCGGAGGGTGTCGAGCTGGATGGACGCGCAGCACGGTCGCTACGTGAAGATGATCACGCGCGGGGGAGTGCTCGACGCTCTGGTGTGCGTGGGCATGCCACGCGCGGCTGCCGAACTGACGCTGCTCTACGACCGACGCAGCGAGCTGCCGACGGACCGCTCTGTTGTCTTGAGGCACGACGGCCCCGACTTCGACGATGTGTCGGCCGGCGACCTCTTCGCCGAGGACGCGACGGTGTGCTGGTGCAACGCCGTGACCGTCGGCGCCATTGCGACGGCCGCCGACGCCGGACATGCCACCGTGGCGTGCATCGGCAAGGCGACGCGCGCGGGCACCGGATGCGGTGGGTGCCGGGAGCGTATCGCTCAGGTCCTCGAGCGTCAGGCCCTCAGCACGTCGTCGATCTGACCCATCGCGAGCGTCATGCCCTCTTCCATACCCATCTCGACCAGTTTCTCGAGCTGTTCCAGGCTCACGAACCGGCTCAGCGTGGTCATGCGGGTCTTGCCTCCGACAGAGTCGAGCGTGACGGTGGTCTCGGTGGGCTCGATCGAGTCGACGGGGTCGCCGTTCTCATCGGCGAAGCCGTCTTGGAACTCCAGGCGAGTGGGAGCCTCGACGGCCGTGACCAGCCACCATCCGCCCGCCTGCGTGCCATCGGGTCCGGTCATGTAGTAAGACGACCGAGATCCGACCGACAGGCTGTGCTGGGTGAAGGTGGCGGGCCAGGTAGGCGGCCCCCACCAGCGTTCCAGCTGGCGCGGGTCCTCCCACACCTGCCAGACCCGATCGACGTCGGCGTCGAACTCGGCGACGAACGTGAGGGTGAGTGCGTCGGTGTCCTTCTCAACGCTGATGACGGTCATGACTGCTCCTTCGGGGTGTCTTCGGCGAGGATCTCGTCGATACGGAGGGCGCGCTGCGCCCAGATCTGTTCGTAGGCCTGCAGCAGCGTCGCTGCACGGCCGATCGTGTCGACGCGGCCGCGCACGAGCTGCTCGCGGCCCCGTCGCTCTTTCGTGACGAGAAGAGCGCGCTCGAGCACCTGCACGTGCTTCTGCACGGCCGCGAAACTCATGTCGTAGTGCTCGGCGAGCGAGGTCACCGAGTGGCCGTCGATGATGGCTCTGCGCACGATGTCGCGCCTCGTCGCATCCGCCAGAGCGTGGAAGATGCGATCGATCTCGTCATTCATCATCTGACCTACAACCATTTGGTTGTAGATTACCGCCCCGGCCTCGACCAGGCAAGAGCTCGAGCGACTCTAATTGCCGCCGATGCCCGGAACGACGCCGGTATTGCCCTCATCGCCGTCGCCGCCTGCTGGTGGCGTCGTTGTCGGACTGGGCGCCGGCGTGCTGCCAGGGGCCGACGGCGTGGATGTCGGTGCCGGCGTGGCGGTGGGGGAGCCGGGCGGAGAGTCGGAGTTCGACCCCGAGCCGGAACCCGAGCCGGATCCGTAGACGAGGGAGTCCTCGGGATCGGGGAAGTCGGCTGCGGCAGGAAGCACCTCGTCGTTCGTCGTCATCACCGATTTCCAGATGCGGTGACGAACGGTGTACCCCGCGTATCCGTTCGTGTCGACGTCGGTCATCGAGACGTCTCCCGACACGTTGCCGACCCAGACGGCGGTGGCAGCCTTCGTGCTGGCGCCCACCATCCAGGTGTCCTTCTCGTTGTCTGTGGTACCGGTCTTGCCGATGTGCTCGATGTCGTCGCGGGGGTTCGACGCCGTCGCGGTTCCGTTCTGAAGCGGACCCTTCATCGCATAGGCGAGGGTAGCGGCGATCTTCGGATCGAGAGCCTGTGTGCACCCGGCCTGGGGTGGCTGCAGTTCAGCACCCGAGGCATCCACGATGCGGTCGATGGCGATCGGCTTGCAGTAGACGCCGTTGGCCGCGATGCCGGCGTAGGCGGCGGCCATCGTCAGAGGCGCGATGGTCTGCGTGCCGATCACATCGGCCAGATCCGACCCGAGTTCGGCGCCGTCGGCACGGTGCACGCCCAGAGCCTGCGCCGTGTTGCGAATCTGGCAGAGGTCGAGCTTCTGGGCCATCGCGAAGAACGCATTGTTCACCGAGTCGGTGAGCGCTGTCTGAACGGATATCGTTCCGGGCCTCTCGCCGCTGTCGTTACTCGGTGAGTAGTCGGGCCCATTCACGTCTGCGCAGGTGTTGGTGAAGTTCGCACGCTTGAAGGTCTGCGGATTGCCGTTGACTCTCTCGTTGAGCGTATGACCCTGCTTCAGCCATTCGGCCAGGGTGAAGACCTTGTAGGTCGAGCCGACCTGGAAGCCGGTCGAGCCGCCGTAGCCCTGATCCGTGTTGTAGTTCAACGACGTGCTGCCCGGATCGGTCGAGTCGCCGGCGACGTAGGTCTTGTTCTGCGCCATCGCCAGGATGCGACCGGTTCCGGGTTCGACGGTGACGATCGTCGATCCCAGGTCGAGTTCGTCGCTCGAGGCCGGAACGTACTCGGTCATCGTCTCGTGGGCGTTGGCCTGGAGCTCGGAGTTGAGAGTCGTATAGATCTGGAATCCACCGGTCTTGAAGTTCGACCAGCGTTCGTCGGCGGTGGCGCCGAAGGTGGGGTCGTTCTTGACGATCCAGGTCACGTAATCGCAGAAGTACGCGGCGCCCTCGGCGGCGGCCTGACACCCCGTCGACGGCTCGGTGATCACAGGGGTGACGGGCGTGGCGACGGCCTCGTCGTGCTGCGCCTGGGTGATCGTGTGCTGCTTGAGCATCGATGCGAGTACGTCGACGTCACGCCGGGCCTTGTTCGCCTCGATGTTGTCGGGCTCGTCGATGCGCAACCCGTTCGGTTCGTTCACGGTGGCGATCAGGCTCGCGGCCTGGGCGACGGTGAGTTGTGCCGCCGTCGTTCCGTAGTAGTAGTTCGCCGCGGCCTCGATGCCGTAGACCGAGCCGCCGAAGTTCGCGATGTTCAGGTAGCCGAGCAGGATCTGGTCTTTGGTGTACTTCTTCTCGAGGCCGATCGCGAGCCGCATCTCGGACAGTTTGCGATCGAGCGATGTATCGGTCGCTTCGGCGTAGGCCTTCTCGCGATCCGACTCACTGTCGAGGGCCTCGGCTCGCTGCACGAGGATGTTCTTCACGTACTGCATCGTGATGGTCGACGCGCCGCTCTCGACGCCGCCCGACGTCACATTTCGGATCGCCGCACGCAGGGTCGACGTGAGGTCGACGCCGTTGTGCTGGTAGAAGCGCGGATCTTCCGTGGAGACGACGGCGTCTTTCACGGCCGGCGCGATCTCGTCCCAGCCGACCTCTTGACGGTTCTGGTCGAAGACGGTGGCGAGGAGAGTGTTCGTTCCATCGGTGTTCGTGGAGTAGATCTCGGACTTCTGTGCGAGCGCACCGATATCGAGGGTCGAGGGCAGATCCTCGAAGAGTCCCACTGATCGCGAGACGGACGCGCTCGTGAGTGAGACGGCGGGAACGGCCAGCGCGGTGACGAGAACGCCGGCGACGACGCTCGTGCCGAGCAGCTTCAACCAGGGCTTCGCCGCAGACATGAGACGGGACGAGGAATCAGGCATAACAGTTGAGGATACGTTCGCGCACCTCCGAAGCGGCTGAATCGTCGATCACGTCACATGAAGTCATAGAACTTCCCGCTGGGCGTGCCGGGGTAAAGGCTGGGATGCATGACACAGCACTCCTCCGTTCGCGAAGCACAGCAGACCGGCTCTGTCGACTCCCTCAACGAGCACGCAGGGCTCGACGCCGACTCGTTCAAGGCGGTCTTCCGCAATCACCCGGCCGGCGTCGCCGTGATCACGGCCGACGCTGGAGACGGACCGGTGGGCCTGACGGCGACCTCTGTCTTCTCGGTCAGCGCGGAGCCGCCGTTACTCGTGTTCTCGGTGTCGGGGCAGTCCTCGAGCGCGCCGACGATCCTTGCCGCCGATACGGTTATCGTGCACCTCCTCGGGTCGGAACAGCTCGACCTCGCCACGCTCTGCGCGACGAGCGGTATCGACCGCTTCGCCGACACATCGATCTGGGACCGGTTGATCACCGGCGAGCCCTACTTCCCGGCCGCGCAGTCGTGGATTCGAGGCAAGGTCATCGAGCGAATGGATGCCGGTGGCTCGACCGTGATCGCCGTCCACGCGCTGCAGGCGGGCATCTCCCACGGAATCGACTCGGCCGAGCCCCTCGTGTATCACAATCGCACGTGGCACCGGCTGGGGCGGCACTCTCGCATCGACGGATGAGCGGCCGACTTCCTCGCCAGTGCGAATAGAGTTGAACGAGAAAGACCTCGTGCAAACCGAAGGAAGTCCTAAAACATAATGAGCGCTCACTACAACCTCGTCGTTCTGGGAGCCGGCCCCGGTGGCTATGTCGCTGCCATCCGTGCCGCGCAGCTCGGGCTCAGCGTCGCCGTCGTCGAAGAGAAGTACTGGGGCGGTGTCTGCCTCAATGTCGGGTGCATCCCCTCGAAGGCCCTGCTCCGCAACGCCGAACTGGCGAACATCTTCGCCACTCAGGCGAACGAGTTCGGAATCTCCGGCGACGTATCGTTCGACTTCGGCGTCGCTTTCGATCGCAGCCGCAAGGTGGCCGACGGGCGCGTCAAGGGCGTGCACTTCTTGATGAAGAAGAACAAGATCACCGAGTACGACGGTCGCGGATCGTTCAACGACAGCCACTCGCTGACCGTCGCCAAGTCAGACGGCACGACCGAGCAGATCACGTTCGACAACGCGATCATCGCCACGGGATCGACCGTTCGTCTGCTGCCCGGGGTGACCCTCAGCGACAACGTCGTCACCTATGAGAGCCAGATCCTGACCCGGGAGCTGCCGAAGTCGATGGTCATCGTCGGCGCCGGCGCCATCGGCATGGAGTTCGCCTACATTCTGCGCAACTACGGCGTCGAGATCACGATCATCGAGTTCCTCGACCGTGCTCTCCCGAACGAAGACGCCGATGTGTCGAAGGAGATCGCGAAGCAGTACAAGAAGCTCGGCGTCACCCTCCTCACCTCGACCAAGGTCGAGAGCATCATCGACAACGGCTCCTCCGTCGCGGTCTCCTACACGGCCAAAGACGGCACGCAGGGATCGATGGAGGTCGACAAGGTCATGATGTCGATCGGTTTCGCGCCCCGGGTCGAGGGCTTCGGACTCGACAAGACCGGCGTGCAGCTCACCGAACGCGGAGCGATCGCGATCGATGATCACATGCGCACGAACGTTCCCAACATCTACGCCATCGGCGATGTCACGGCGAAGCTGCAGCTTGCCCACGTCGCCGAGGCGCAGGGAGTCGTCGCCGCAGAGACGATGGCCGGAGCAGAGACCCAGACACTGGGCGACTACCGCAACATGCCGCGCGCCACGTTCTGCCAGCCTCAGGTTGCGAGCTTCGGTCTCACCGAGCAGCAGGCGCGCGACGAGGGGCACGACGTGCTCGTCTCGACCTTCCCGATGACGGCCAACGGCAAGGCACACGGGCTCGGCGAGCCGGCCGGATTCGTCAAGCTGGTCGCAGACGCGAAGTACGGCGAGCTGCTGGGTGGCCACATGGTCGGTCACGATGTGTCCGAGCTTCTGCCCGAGCTCACGCTGGCTCAGATGTGGGACCTGACGGCCACGGAGTTGGCGCGCAACGTGCACACGCACCCGACGCTGAGCGAGGCTCTGCAGGAGGCCTTCCACGGTCTCAAGGGGCACATGATCAACCTGTAAGTCCCTCAGGAAGGGGCGGCACGGGAGTCAGATGCCCGTGCCGCCCTCCCAGAGGTGTTCGGACGTGCCGCTGATCAACGAGGCCACGCTCATGGCCTGGCTGTCGGTAAGCGATGCGATGTAGTCGACGATGCCGCGCCCCCGCCCGCGGGAGATGAGGCTCTCGTCGTCTGTAGCGCCGCGCAGAAGTTCAGGCGTGTCGGACCGGAGCCTGAAGTACCCGGCCGTCGCTACCTGAACGAGTTCGACGAGTCGGCGCGGGGCACGTGCGGCGTCGTCTTCGTCTGAGAGCCACGCGCGGAACCCCTCGACCAGAGTCTCGAGCACCCGGCCCTGCCCTCGCTGATACGTAGCGAGGTCGGGGCGTTCGAGTACGAAGCGCGTGTGCACGAATTTTAGAACGACGACGTCGTGCCACGCCTGCTGGCCGAGTCGCACGTGGGCGCTTCTCACATGCGGTGTGCGGTCGACGACGATGGACCGCTGAAGCCTGTTGATCCAGCTGCGGGTGAACGACGAGATCGCCCGCTCCGCTCCCATCGAGCCGTCGAACGGAACCGACAGCAGGCCGTCGCCGAGGTCTTCGCTGACTCTCTGCACGGCGGCCCTGAATGCATCGTCCGACGCGATCCACGCGTCTCGGGCATGGATGCGACGCCGCACCAACTCGAGGGCGTGCCCGGGTGTGCGGGCGCTCGCCTCGAGCGACTGCTCGTCGAGACGCGACAGCGCGGCCTGGTCGCGCAGCCAGCTGCGCAGTTCGGCGGAAACCGACGCCTGCTGCAGCACGCCCGCGCGATAGAAATCGTCGAGATCATGGATCGAGTAGGCGATGTCGTCGGCGATGTCCATGACCGAGCACTCGACCGTCTGGCGCCACTCACCGATGTTCGGAAACGCTCTCTGCGCCTCGCGAAGCTCCTCGACGTCGAGTGTGTAGGCCGAGAACTTGTCGGCTCCGCCGTTGCGCTGTGAGCCCACACCCCGGGGCATGCCATCGGGCATGTCAGTGCGTACGCGCGACTGCCATTCGGCGCGCAGCCACGGGTACTTGAGCACACCCGCCCGCACAGCCGCGGTGAGGTTGAGGCCCTGCTCGGTCGCGTCGCAGGCGTCGAGCTCGGTGAGGATGCGGAAGGTCTGCGCGTTACCCTCGAAGCCCTCCGAGAGACCGAGGCGCTCGCGGGCGAGTCGGTCGAGCACCTGTTCGCCGAGGTGTCCGAACGGTGGGTGGCCCAGGTCGTGGGCGCTGGCGGCCGCCTGCACGACCACGGGGTCGCATCCGCCGAGCTGCCGCACCAGAGCACCTGTCTCGCCCCGGTCTTGCTCGAGCATCACGGCGATCGACCGCGCAACGGCAGTGACCTTGACGGAGTGGGTGAGCCGGTTGTGGATCACCGGACCGGCTCCCGCCTGCGAGATGACCTGGGTCACGGCCGAGAGTCGCGAGAAGTAGGGCGAGAATCGGATGCGCTCGAGGTCGACCCTGAAGTCGGGCTGCGGCTCGATGCGTTCGATATCGTCGAGCCGCTCGGGAATGCGACGACGAACGCGCGCCTCGGAGGTGTTCTGCAGTGCGTCTGCGGTGCTCATCTGACCGAGATTACATCTGCAGGGCGAGAGCAAAGGGCAACACGGGGCCCGAGCCGTGCCGTCGAAGTTCGCGCCCGGCCACCGTCATCGTCCAGCGGCTGTCGACGAGGTCGTCGACGAGAAGCACGGGTCTGCCGGCCAGCACGTCGAGCTCGGACGTCATCTGCTCGGAGACCTCGAAACGCTGCCAGACCGACGAGAGTCGATAGACGCTGTTGCCGCCCGGAGCGCCATCGGGACCGGCGCCTACCAACTCGAGTGAACCGAGATGGGGGAGTCGGCCGAGCTGGGACAGACCCTCGGCGACGGAGCGCACGAGCGCTGGCCGCCGCCTCGATGGCATGCTCACGATTGCAGCCGGTCGCTCGCTCCACGGCCACTCGCCCAACACCTTAGCGCAGGCTTGGATGAGCGCCGCGGTTGCGGGCTCATCGTGCGATCCGGCCGCAAACAGGTGCCGCAGCGTGCCTCCCCACCCGAGGTCGGTGAGCCTGGCCAGGGCCCGGCCCGGCTCGACGCGCTCGTCGATCGCGATGCGCCCCTTCACAGCCACTCCGCGCTCCGATGCCCCGGTCGGCCATTGCGTTCGCGGCTCGATGACCGCGCCCACTCTCTGCAGAGCGGTCTCTGCCGTCGCCTGGTCGCCGGTCGAGACCGAGCTGTCGTACCACGCCGTGGTACACCTGTCGCAGCGGCCGCACGGCGCCGCTGTCGGATCGTCGAGCGCCCGCTGCAGGAACTCCATGCGGCACCCCGTAGTGGTCTCGTAGTCGAGCATCGACTGCTGCTCGGCCACACGCTCCGCAGCGATTCGCTCGTAGCGCTCGGCGTCGTAGACCCACGGATTGCCGGTGGACCGCCAGCCTCCCTGCACCTTCGACACGGCGCCGTCGACGTCGAGAACCTTGAGCAGCAGCTCGAGAGGCGTGCGGCGCAGGTCGACCAGCGCCTCGAGTGCGGGGGTCGACAGCGGGCCGGATTCGGCGTCGAGAGCGTCGAGAACGGCGCGCGCCCGTCTGTCGTCAGGCATGGATGCCGTGGCGAAGTAGTGCCAGATCTCAGGATCTTCTCGTCCGGGCAGGAGCAGGACATCAGCATTGTCGGTGGCGCGCCCTGCGCGACCCACCTGCTGGTAGTAGGCCACGGGTGACGACGGTGCTCCGAGATGGATGACGAAACCGAGGTCGGGTTTGTCGAATCCCATTCCGAGCGCGCTCGTGGCGACGAGAGCCTTGACCTCGTTGTTCTTGAGTTTCGCCTCTGCCGCCTCTCGATCGGCTGGATCGGTGCGGCCTGTATAGGCGAGGACCTCGTGGCCGGCCTCGCGGAGAAGACGCGCCGTATCTTCGGCTGCAGAGACGGTGAGCACGTAGATGATTCCGCTGCCCTGCATCTCGCCGAGGTGGGTCAGCAGCCAGCCGAGACGAGCTTTCGAATCGGGCAGCCTGAGCGCTCCGAGCCGGAGCGATGCGCGCGCCAGCGGGCCACGGATCGTCACGACCGTGTTCGCCTGCGGCCCGTGTGTGTCGACACTGAGCTGCTCTGCTACGTCGGCCACCACGCGGGAGTTCGCGGTCGCCGTGGTGGCGAGGACGGGAACGCCGGACGGGAGCTCGGCGATGAGCGTGCGCAGACGTCGGTAGTCGGGGCGAAAATCGTGACCCCAGTCGGAGATGCAGTGTGCCTCGTCGACGACGAGGAGGCCGGTGCGGCGAACGAGTTCGGGCAGCTGCTCGTCGCGGAAGCGGGGATTGTTGAGCCGTTCGGGCGAGACGAGCAGCACGTCGATCTCGTTCTTGGCGAGCCGCTCTTTGATCGACTCCCATTCGTGGGTGTTGGCCGAGTTGAGACTGGCCGCTGTGACGCCCGCTCGCGCGGCAGCCGCAACTTGATCGCGCATCAGGGCGAGCAGGGGAGACACCAGAATGGTGGGCCCGGCACCCTGCTGACGGAGGAGGATGGTGGCGATGAAATACACGGCGGACTTGCCCCATCCGGTGCGCTGCACGACGAGGGCGCGGCTGCGGTCGGTGACCAGGGCGTCGATGGCCTCGCGCTGACCCTCGTGGAACTCGGCGTCGGGGCGGCCGACGAGGGATCGCAGAATGTCGGTCGCGGTCTGCTGTGGTGGCACGGTCATGACTCGAGCCTGCCATCCACCGCCGACGCCGGTCGACACTCAGGGTGTTGTGAGTCGGAACGATGTAACCTCGCGCCTGTGCAGAACCGTCCGCTCGCTCACCTTGTCGCGGTCTTCCTCGGGGGAGTCGTCGGGAGCGCCCTGCGTCTCGGCCTCGATTTCGCGATCCCGCACGCCGATCAGCAGTTCCCCGTCGACACCCTCCTGATCAACACGGTCGGATCGTTCGTGCTCGGTTGGCTCACTGCCGGCCTGTTCCGTCGCGGTGTGTCGACGATCGTCAAGGCGGCCGTGGGTCCAGGCCTTCTGGGGTCGTTCACGACCTTCTCCGCGGTGATCCTCGCCCTCGTGCTGCTCACGGTGTCGGGTCCGAATCAGCTGATCCTCGCCGTCGTCTACCTCGTGGCGACGCTGGTTCTGGGCCTCGGCGCAGCGTTCCTCGGGCTCCGTCTGGGTGAGCGACACGATCGAGGTCGTCGGGCCGAGGAGCCCACGAGATGACGCCTCTTCTCGCTCTCGTGGTCGTCGTCTCCGGCGGCGTGGCCGCGATCGTCCGCTACTCGATCAGCACCTTCACCGCTTCGCGCCCGGCCGGGTCGGCGCTCCGGCGCTTTCCCTGGGCCGTGCTTGTCGTGAACGCGGCAGGCTCGGCTCTGGCTGGCTGCGCCGCCGGGCTCGCCGCGGGCTCGGCCCTGACGCCGGATGTACGCCTCGTTCTCATCACCGGTGTCGCGGGGGGTCTCACGACCTTCAGCACGTTCAGTGTCGAGATGGTCGATCTCCTTCGCTCCGGTCGATGGTCCACCGCCGTCGTGTCGTGTCTCGGCAATCTCGTGGTGGGCCTCGCGCTCGCCGTCGCCGGTTACGTGGTGGGTGTACTGCTCTCGTCGTGAGCGGGAGGTCGCACGAACTTGACCCATATCCAGATCGCGACACAGGTGGCTGCGAAGGTCAGTGCTGCCAGGCCGAAGACGATGAGGCCGGCGCCGCCGCCCAGGCCCTCTAGTGCCGATGACAGAACACCGGCGAGCAGCGTGAAGCCCACCAGGGCCAGCACTGACCAGACGATGGGTTTCCAGCGCAGAATGTGCCGTCCGGGCAGATCGGCTATCGGAAGCAGCAGTATCGCGGCTCCACCGAGCGATGCCAGCGCGACGGTGTTGACGAACTCGGCCAGAAAGGCTCCCGCGGTGCCCGTTCCGGCGCCGGCCGCTATCGACCCCGAGATCAGGAAGGCCGTGGTGCCCACGGCGAGCAGGGCGCCGATCTGGAGCACAGCAAGGCGGCCCCGTGCTCGACGCGAGGCAGGAAGGGACAGCGCGAGACCGAAGACGATGCCGAACACGAGCGCGGGATCGAGATCGAGAACGCGCGACAGAATGGTCGCTCCGACGGAGATGAGAAGGAAAAGAGGGCGAAGCCGCACGCCGACGGTGACGTCGAAGATGCTCCGCGCCAGCATCTTCGGCACGAGTACCGCCACGATGTTCACCACGAGGACGCCCAGTATGACGGCGACGAGGAGTCGCAGGTAGGCGGGTTCGTCGGTGACGGGTGCGCTGAGCACCGTGATGGTGGCGCTGGCGACAAGGGCGAACGCGCTGGTCACCCGAGCGTTCCATGGCACGGTGGGCGCGGTGTCGTATTCCTCGTAGCGCGATCGGTTGCGACCGGTGAGTCTGCCGGTGACGGCCGAGCGAGGCTCCGGCTCCGCACGCAGGCCGCGCAGGGTGCCCGCGAGGAGTCGCGCCGGCACCGCGAGCAGCGCAACCATCGCCAGTCCCATTCCGAGTGCGAGGGTCCAGTCGATCGAGCCCGCGGTTCCGAAGGCCGGCTGCATGCCGGCGCTGAACCGAGTCGATGCCGACCATCCGCCCGACGAGGTCGCGGGCGGAGCATCCGTCGTCGCGCCCGGCGGCGCCTGCTGCTGCGGGGCAGCCGCCGCGGGGTCGCCGTCGGGGATCGACGGCAGGGCGGTCGATGTGGGCGAAGGTCGGGTGGCACTCGGGGTGGGCTGCTCGGTCGGCGTCGGCGTCGTCGGCGCACCGACGAAGGCCACTGCCACACGGCTGCTCTCGGCGCTGATGTTGCCCGCCGCGTCTTGCTGGATGGCCGATACCTCGTAGGTACCCGCATCGATTGCGGCCGAGGTGCACGACCAGCGTCCGCCCTCGACGCCTGACTGGCAGAGGGAGTGCGGGCCGGCGAAGAGCGTCACGGTGGCGCCGTCTTCGCCACCACCCGAGAACGAGGCACCGGATGCCGCAACGGAGCCGGCCGGGATGCTCACGCTCGGAGGGGCGGGTGCGTCGACATCGATCGTGAGGGTGCTCGCTCGGCTCGACGACGACGAGCGACCTCCGCTCCACGGCGCGACCTGACTGGCCGTCAGTTGATAGGACCCGCTCGCGAGACCCTTGGGCAGAGCGCAGAACCACGCTCCCGTGGAATCCACCGTCGCGGTGCAGGACACGGGGCCGACGACGGCCGTCACCGTGGCCCCGGGAAAACCCTCGCCCAGGACCGTTCCGTTGGAGACGAGGCCGTTGCCCGCGGAGCCCGCGGTCGGCGCATTCAAAACAGAGACAGTGACGCTCGTTTCCGCCGACTGCGCGGCGACGGTTTGAACCGCTCGCACCGTCGTCGAGGGAGACGAGGGGAGTGACACCTCGCACGACCATGTTCCCGCGGGTGTGGTCACGACACTGCACAGCGGTTGGCCGCCGTCACTGGAGTAGAGGTCGATACCGCTTGCCGGCTCAGCCGTACCGCTGAACGAGATGGTGTCTCCGACCAGCGAGGATGCCGCAGGTCTGTCGATGACTGGCGATGCCACCGCGGTCGAGTCCGGAGTCGGCGCCGGCTCGACGGGGGTGGTGGGCGCCGGGGCCGGCGGCGGATCGGTCTCCGTGGCGACAGCGGCACCACCCGGGGCCATGAAGACGGCGGCAAGAAGGCACAGGCCGAAAAGAGCCGATGCCGTCGACGATGCGGCAGCACGACGGCGCCGTGCTGCTGACAGGGGTGTTCCGGGCAAGTGGGTCACGTACCTCCCATTTAGGGGTCTCGTGTGCGCGAAGTCAAAGTCTGTTGCGTTCGCATGAGCCGTCGGTCGAAAAAATTCACACGCCCGAAACGCCTCCCGCGCCATACTGGGCACGAGTGGGACGATCGACCCACTCGGCGAAGGAGCGAAACGATGCCTAGGATGTCGGCACAGGAGCGTCGCGTCGAGCTCGTCGCCGCTGCCTTCAGGGTGGTCGCCGCCCGTGGGGTCGGAGCGGCGAGTGTGCGAGCCATCTGCCAGGAGGCGGGAATGGCCCTGGCCAGCTTTCACTACGCCTTCGAGTCGCGAGACGCGTTGATGGCCGAGTTGGTCAGCGTCGTCGTCGAAGCCGAACGGCGTGCCATGCTCCCACCCCTCACCCCGGGAGAGACCTTTCGAGACACCGTGCGGCTCGGTCTCGAACGCTACCTGCAGCATTTGCGCTCCGATCCGCAGAGGGAGAAGGCCATGCTCGAGCTCACCCAGTACGCCCTGAGATCCCCATCTCTCGAGGTCGTCGCCTCGAGACAGTACGAGCGATATCACGCGCTGGCCCAAGACGCCCTCGCGACGGCGGCCGAGCGCTGGAACATGACCTGGACGATGCCCGTCGACGAGATAGCTCGCATCCTCGTGGTGGTCACCGACGGCGTCACGATGTCGTGGCTGGTGACCCGCGACGACGCCGCGGCAGCGCGAGCGCTCGACTTCGCGGCCGACTCCGTCGTCGGGTTGGCGGTCGCCGCATGAGCACGACGGATTCCGCCGCGAGCGTATTCGCCGAGCCGGTGCGCCGGGTCGGGGGTGGTTGGATCGCACTCTTCGCGGCAGCCTGGCTCGGCGTGTGGATGGCGCAGCTCACCCCGGTGCAGCTGCTGCTGCCCGTGCAGATCGAGCAACGCCTGGGCGCAGCGACCTGGGTCGACAACGTCGTCGCCTTCGGCGTCATCTCGGGAATCGCGGGCGTGGCGGCATTCATCACCTTTCCCGTCACCGGACTCCTGTCGGATCGCACGACCTCGCGCTTCGGGCGCAGGCGCCCCTGGATCGCTGCGGGAGCGGGACTGTTCGCCCTCTCGCTGCTCCTTCTGGGTCTGCAGGAGGGCTTCGTCGGCATAGGCGTCTGCTGGACCCTGGCGATCATCGGGTTCTGCATGCTCACCGCCGCCCTCACCGCGACCATCTCCGACAGAGTCCCCGTCGGGCAGCGCGGTTTCGTGTCTGGCTGGATCTCGGCCCCGCAGGCCATCGGTACGATCCTCGGCCTCGTTCTGGTCGTCACGCTCTTCACAGGTCAGTTGGCCGGCTATGCCGCGATGGCGGTGCTGCTCGTCGTTCTGGTCGCTCCGTTTCTCGTCTTCGGGCGCGATCAGGTCTTGACGGTCGAGGCCGCCCGACGCATTCCTCGCGGACGGCTGCTCGACGAGCTGTGGATCAGCCCCCGGCGCTATCCCGACTTCGGGTGGACCCTGCTCGGCCGGGTGCTGGTGAACACGGGCAACGCGCTCGGCACGACTCTGCTGCTCTACTTTCTGATGTACGGACTGGATGACAAGAACGCCGAAGACGACCTGATCGTCTTGACGATGATCTACATGGTCTTCGTCGTGCTCTCCTCTCTAGGAGCCGGGGCACTCAGCGACAGGCTCGGCAGACGCCGCGTCTTCGTCTTCGTCTCGTCATCGCTCCAGGCGGTCGCCGCGCTCCTCCTGGCGTTCGTGCCCGAGCTCTCGGTTGCCATGGTGGCGGCCGGCCTGCTGGGCGCGGGCTACGGATGCTTCCTCAGCGTCGATCAGGCGCTCGCGACCCAGGTGCTTCCCGACCCGGCGACCCGCGGAAAAGACCTCGGCATCATGAACATCGCCACCGCCGTGCCCCAGGCTATGGCACCCCTGCTCGGTGCTGCCGTGGTCGCCTGGCTCGGAGGCTTCCAAGGCCTCTTCGTTCTCTCTGCCCTCTTCGCCTTCGGCGGCGCACTGGCCGTCGCCCGCATCAGATCTGTGAGGTAGCCCATGATCCCCCCTCTTCTCCGCTCCACGGCAGAGCCCTGGCGCACTCCCTCGACGTGGTGGCCTCGTCTCGATGCGGCCACGGCGCATCTCGAGACCCCGCTCGCCGCGGTCAGCCTCGAAGCGTTCGCCCACAACGCCTTCGACATGACCGACCGCGCCGCCGGAAAGACGATCCGTGTCGCATCCAAGTCGGTGCGCATCCGGTCGCTCGTCGACGCCGTGCTCGCTCTCGACGGCTACGCGGGGATCCTCGCCTACACCCTTCCCGAAGCTCTCTGGCTGGCCGAGACCGTCGACGACGTCGTCGTGGGCTATCCGAGCGTCGATGTGACGGCGATTCGCGAGCTTTCCTCCAGCCCGGAGCTGTCCGCCCGGGTCACCCTGATGATCGACAGCCTCGATCACCTCGACTTCATCGACGAGGTCGCGCCTCCGGGCACACGCGAGAACCTGCGGCTGTGCCTCGAGATCGACATGTCTTTCGTCACGAAAGCCCTCGGCCACGTCGGCGTCTGGCGCTCGCCCGTGCGGGAGGTCGCCGACGCGCGGCGTATCGCCGAGGCGGTGGCTCGCCGCCGCGGCTTCACGCTGGTGGGAATCATGGGGTACGAGGCCCAGATCGCCGGGGTCGGAAACCGGCCGAAGGGCAACCCCGGGCGTGCGGTCGTGCTGGATTGGATGCAGAAGCAGTCGGTGGCCGAGCTCACCGACAGGCGAGGCGCCATCGTCGAGGCCGTCGGTCGCGTCAATCTGCTCGAGTTCGTGAACGGCGGCGGCACGGGGTCGCTCGAGAGCACGTCGGCGGATGCGTCGGTGACGGAGATCGCCGCGGGCTCCGGCCTGCTGGGCGGGCACCTCTTCGACACCTACTCCCGGTTCAAGCCGGCTCCGGCGGCGGCCTTCGCGCTCTCCGTCGTCCGCAAGCCGACGCCCCGCATGGCGACGCTCCTCGGCGGCGGCTGGATCGCATCCGGACCCCCGCAGAAAGACCGCACCCCCGAGATCGTCTGGCCCCCGGGCCTCGAATTGCAGGCACGCGAGATGGCGGGAGAGGTGCAGTCTCCGGTCTCCGGCGCGCTCGCGGCCGATCTGCGCATCGGTGATCGGGCCTGGTTGCGACACACGAAGTCGGGAGAGCTCGCCGAACACGTCGCCGAGGTCGCGATCGTCTCGGGCGACGAGGTGGTGGCGATGGTTCCGAGCTACCGAGGCGAAGGGAAGTCCTTCCTGTGACCGCGAGCGGCGCCGTCTGGCGCAATTGGAGTCGCACAGAAGAGGTACGCCCACGCCGCGTCGAGCGTCCGACGAGCGCCGGAGCCGTGCAGCGAGCCGTCGTCGCCGCGGCGCGCTCGGGAATGCCGATCAAAGCCGTGGGAGCGGGCCACAGCTTCACCGGCATCGCCGTCGCTCCCGGCGTGCAGCTCGATCTGACCGCGCTCACCGGCCTCATCGGAGTCGACGCCGAGCGCAAGCGGGTGACGCTGGCGGCGGGCACCCGACTCTTCGACATCCCGGCCCTCATCGAGCCTCTCGGCCTGGCGATGCCCAACCTCGGCGACATCGACCGACAGAGCATCAGCGGCGCGATCTCGACGGGAACCCATGGCACGGGTGCTGACTTCACCGGCATCGCCGGCCAGGTGCGGGGAGCCGTCATCGTCACGGGCGACGGCAGCCTGCTGCGCATCTCCGAGACCGAGAACTCCGAGCTTCTCCCGGCCGTCGCCCTGGGGCTCGGCGCCCTGGGCATCCTCGTCGAGGTCACTCTGCAGTGCGTCGACTGCTTCGTGTTGCACGCCCGCGAGCGCCCTCTTCCGTTAGACGGGCTGCTCGACGCAGAACCCGGCGGCGAGGCTTCGCTCGCGGATCGCGTGCGCTCGAGCGATCATTTCGAGTTCTACTGGTTCCCTCACACCCGTACCGCTGTCTCCAAGACGAATACCCGGCTGCCGGCGACTGCGAGACTCGCTCCGCTGAAACCCCTGGCGCACTGGCTCGAAGACGTGGCTCTGACCAACGGTGTCTACCGGGCGACCTGTGCCGCTGCCGTCGCGGCCCCCGCGATCGTTCCGCGTGTCAACGGATTGGCCGAACGTCTGATGGGCAACCGGGAGTTCACCGACCGCTCGCACCGCGTCTTCGCCACGAGGCGCACCGTGCGCTTTCGTGAGATGGAATACGCGATCCCCGCAGAGGCCGTGCCCGACGCGCTTCGCGACGTCATGAAACTCATCGCCCACCGCGGATGGCGCATCTCGTTTCCCATCGAGGTGCGCTTCGCCCGGGGTGACGACCTGTGGATGTCGACCGCGCACGGCAGAGACAGCGGCTACATCGCGGTGCATCGCTACTACCGAGAAGATCCCACGGAGTACTTTGCGGCGGTCGAGCAGATCATGCTCGGCTACGAAGGACGCCCGCACTGGGGCAAGATGCATACGAGGCAGTCAGACGATCTGCGTGCGATGTATCCGCACTTCGACGACTTTCTCGCCGTGCGCGATCGACTCGATCCCCAGCGCGTCTTCGCGAACCCCTACCTGAATCGAGTACTCGGAGAATGACGAGCAGAGCCACGCGGTTCCCCAGCGCCGAGACCCTCGCCGCCGAGCTGCCCCGCGACTTCGTGCTGGGCGTCGCGACGAGCGCCTTCCAGATCGAGGGCGCCACCCGAGAGGGCGGGCGCGGGGCTTCGACGTGGGACGTCTTCACTCACCAGGCCGGCCGTATTCGCGGCGCGGCGACCGCGGATGTCGCGACCGACCACATCCACCGGCTCGGCGACGACCTCGACCTGGTGCGCGATCTGGGGGTGGATGCCTATCGCTTCTCGATCTCGTGGCCGCGGGTTCAGCCGGGCGGCTCGGGTCGACTGAACGAACACGGCGTCGCGTTCTACGACCGTCTTCTCGATCGGTTGCTCGCCGACGGTATCAGCCCGATGGCCACGCTGTTCCACTGGGACACGCCACTCGAACTGGCCGGCGGGTGGAGATCACGCGACACCGCACGCCGTCTGGGCGAGCTCGCCTTTCTGCTGGGCGAGCGGTTCGGCGACCGCGTCGATCGCTGGGTCACGATCAACGAGCCGGCCACGGTGATGCTCAACGGCTACGCGTTGGGAATCCATGCTCCGGGGGAGACCCTGCTGTTCGACGCGATTCCGGTGGCCCACAACCTGCTTCTCGGTCACGGCTACGCCGTCGAGGGTCTGCGCGGCGCGGATGTCGCGGGCGCCGTCGGCATCACGAACGTGCACACCCCCACGACAGCGGCGACGTCGTCCGACGACGACACCGCCTTCGCGGGGCTGTTCGACGCGCTGCACAACCGCATCTTCGCCGACCCCGTGCTGCTCGGGCACTATCCCGAGCCGCTCGACGACTTCGCGTCGGTGTTCGCGCCGCTGATCGAGGTCGACTCGCGCGATCTCGCAATCATCTCGCAGCCCATCGATTTCTACGGCCTCAACTACTACTTCCCCACGCGTATCGCCGCGGGCGCAGGCCGTGCGGTCGCGCCCGATGGGGAGTCCGAGGCCATGGCGTCGCTGCCTTTCCACCTCGCGCCCTGGCCCGAGTTTCCCAGCACGGGTTTCGGCTGGCCGGTCGCGCCGGAGTTTCTCGAGACGACACTGGGGGAGATGGTCGAGCGCTACGGTTCGGCGCTTCCGCCCGTCTTCATCACCGAGGGCGGAGCGAGCTTCCCGGAGTCGCTCGTTCTCGACGAGCGCACCGGCGAACGGGTCGTCTCCGATCCCAGGCGCATCGACTATCTCGCTCGCCATCTTGAGGCGGCTCTGCACTCGACCGCGCCGGGTGGTGTCGCCGAGTCCGTCGACCTGAGGGGCTATTTCGTTTGGACTCTGCTCGACAACTTCGAGTGGGCGGCGGGGTACAGTCAGCGGTTCGGGCTCGTGCACGTCGACTTCGCGACCCAGGAGCGAACGCCGAAGGATTCGTTCCGCTGGATGCAGGCGCTCGCGGGGGATCGCAGACGCTAGGCGCCTAGGATGGCGGGCATGGCTCCCCGCATCAGAGCACCCCGGTCGCTTCGCGGTCGCGCGGGAATCTGGCTCGGCGACTATGCGTATGCGCTGCGGGCAGAGAGTCGGAGTGCTCGTGCGCGGACCGACCCTGTTCCGTTCGAGACGGGGCACGAGCGCCCTGTTCTCCTCGTTCCCGGCGTCTACGAGCGCTGGGAGTATCTGCTTCCGGTCGCTCGGGCGCTCAACGAACACGGCCATCCGTGCTTCATCGTTCCCGAACTGCAGCGCAACAGCATCCCGATTCCCCAAGCCGCTCGTCTCGCAGGGACGCTTCTGCGCGAGCGCGATCTCAGCGATGTGGTCATCGTGGCGCATAGCAAGGGCGGTCTGATCGGCAAGCATGTGCTCGCCTTCGACGATCCGGATGGGCGCGTCGCCGGGGTCGTCGCGATCGCATCGCCGTTTCAGGGCTCCAGCCTCTCGAGACTGCCGCTCACAAAGCCGCTCCGCGAGTTCGCTCCGGGCCAGGGCAGCATCGCCACCCTCGCGGCCGAGAAGATGATCAACGAGCACATCGTCTCGATCTACCCCTACTACGACACTCATATCCCGAGTGGCAGCGAATTGGCGGGCGCGACCAACATCGCGCTGCCTCTGAGTGGCCACTTCAGGGTGCTCGCTGAGCCCATGGTGATCGCCGAGACGGTACGCGCGGTGGCGGCTCTCCCGCACAGGTAGACGCCATCCTCGTGCGCCCGCTTTGTCTCTGAGAGCTTGCTCCACAGAGAACGGGGTCGGCTGAGCGCTGGCTTATAGTAAACGCTATGGAATGGCTTATCCCGGTAATCGTCGTCGTTGTTCTCGTAGCCATCATCGGTATCTACCTGTGGGCCACGTACAACTCGCTCGTGACGCTGAAGGTACGCGTCGACGAGGCCTGGAGCGACATCACGGTTCAACTGAAGCGCCGTGCCGATCTCATTCCCAACCTGATCGAGAGCGTCAAGGGATACGCCGCTCATGAGAAGGGCGTCTTCGAGGCGGTCACCGCCGCGCGCGCCGAGACACTGCAGGCGCAGGGCCCGGTCGACGCGTCCGTCGCCGAAACCCACATGCAGACGGCACTCAAGAGCATCTTCGCTGTCGCCGAGGCCTATCCTCAGCTCCAGGCCAGCCAGAACTTCCTGCAGCTGCAGGCCGAACTCGTCGACACCGAAGACAAGGTGCAGGCGTCGCGCCGTTTCTACAACGGTGGCGTACGCGAACTCAACACGAAGATCCGCGTCTTTCCGAACAACATCTTCGCCACGAGACTCGGTTTCACCGAGCGCGACTTCTTCGAGGTGGCCGACCTCGCCGCCATCGCAGAGCCGCCGCGCGTGCAGTTCTAGCCTCGGGGCGAGGGCTGAATGTATCGGGCGATAGCCAAGAACAAACGCAACACCGTCTTCATCATCCTGATCTTCTTAGGCATCATCGGAGGTCTGGGGTACCTGGCCAGCGCGATCTACCAGAACACGACGATCGTGATCATCACGGTGGTCGCCGCCATCGCTTACGCGCTCTTCCAGTACTTCTTCGCGAGCAGCCAAGCGATCATGTCGAGCGGTGCCGTGCGCATCGAGAAGGCCGACAATCCTCGCCTCTGGCGCATCGTCGAGAACCTCTCGATCACCACGGGCACACCGATGCCGGCCGTGTATATCGTGCCCGATCCCGCACCCAATGCGTTCGCGACGGGGCGTGACCCGCAGCATGCCAGCGTGGCGGCTACCACCGGGCTGCTCGACATCATGACCGACGCCGAGCTCGAGGGCGTGATGGCGCATGAACTGGGACACGTTCGCAATTACGACATCAGGGTGTCGATGATCGTTTTCGGCCTCGTCGTGGCCGTGGGCTTCATCGCCGACATGTTCCTGCGCTTCGCCTTCTTCGGCGGAGGCCGCAACAACAACAGCAACGGCGGAGGCGGTGGCAATCCCATCGTCCTCGTTCTGGGGCTTGTCGCCATGCTCGTCGCGCCGCTCGTCGCCGGGCTCGTTCAGGCGGCGGTGTCGCGCCAGCGCGAGTATCTCGCCGACGCGACAGGAGCGCTCACCACGCGGCATCCGGATGCTCTGGCCAGCGCCCTCGAGAAGCTCGCGGCCTACGGGCGGCCCATGCAGAAACAGTCATCGTCGATGTCGCACATGTGGATCGCCGACCCGCTCAAGCCGGGGATGCTCACGCGCCTGTTCAGCACGCACCCGCCCATCGTCGACCGTGTCGCGCGTCTGGAGAAGATCGGCGGCGAGTTCTAGTCCGCCAGCTCGGCGGCGAGCGCCGCTGACAGATTGCCCTTCGGCGAGACGTCCATGGAGTCGAGGCCCTGCCACTGCATCGTCTGACGCAAGACCGACGCCAGGCGTGGCGCGGTCTCGTCGGGGGCGCCGTCTTCGGCCCACGCCGCGCGCACCCGAAGCACCCTCGCCTGTCGATCGTTCTTGAGGTCGACTCTGCCCACGACCCGGTCGTCGATGAGCACCGGCAGCACGTAGTAGCCGAATACCCGCTTGGGCTCTGGTGTGTAGATCTCGATGCGGTAATGGAAATCGAAGAGACGCAGTGCTCTGGACCGCGCCCAGACCACGGGGTCGAACGGAGAGAGAATCGCGGCGGCGTCGATGCGACGCGGCAGTCGCGCGTCGCGGTGCAGCCAGGCGGGCTTCGCCCATGCGTCGATCGTGACCGGCACGAGCTCGCCCGCCTCTTCGAGCTGACGGATGGCGGGAACGGCGTCGACGGCCTTCAATCGGAAATAGTCGGCGATGTCGTCTGCCGTGCCCACGCCGTGGGCGCGGGCAGAGATGGAGACGAGGCGGCGCATCGCCTCGTCGCGAGGAACGTGCAGGTCGCGAACATCGGCGGGAAGCACCTGCTCGGGCAAGGCGTAGACGCGCTCGAATCGGGTTCGACCCGCGCTGACCACATCGCCCCAACGGAAGAGGGTCTCGAGCCCCCGCTTGACGTCGGACCAGCCCCACCACGAACCGCTGCGCGTGTTCGAGTCGTGCTCGATCTCGCTCGCGCGCATCGGGCCCTTGGCGGCCAACTCGGCGAGCAGCCACTGGGTCATCGGCCTGTTCGCCGAAAACCACGAATCGTCGTCGGCCTCGGCGCGGTCGCGATGCTCCTGCTGCCGCCAGCGCAGGAGAGGCAGCGTGTCGACGGGAATGAACGACGCCTCGTGCGCCCAGTACTCGGTGATGCGGGGCGAGTACGTGACGCGGTCGAGCTGCGCTTTGTCATAGCTGCCGAGTCGGGCGAAGACCGGCAGGTAGTGGCTTCGCTCGAAGACGTTGACCGAATCGATCTGCAGAAGACCGAGGCGGTCGATCAACGCGCCGATCTGGCGCACGCCGGGTACGACGTCTGTGGACGGACGACCGAGGCCCTGCGCGGCCAGTGCGACGCGGCGGGCGAGAGCGGGAGACAGCGACTGAGCCATGTTCTCGAGCGTACCCACGCACCTGCGACATCGAGACATACGCCGTTCACCTTCGCGATGCCCGGCGGTCGCGTCCAGGTCGCGCTGCACTCATAACGTCAGCACGTCGGAACCACAGCCCCGTCCGGCACCCGCACGCTATACCTGGAGGACTCTTGCTTTCCACCCGCACAGCCATCGCCGGCATCGCCGCAGCGATCGCACTCACACTCAGCCTCAGCTCCTGCGCGAGCACCTCGGCCGACGCATCCGCCGACGGTGGAGTCGACGCCGCCACGGCCACGAGCGTCTCGGCATTCGGCGACCTCGCCGGTCTCGAAAAGGCCGCGAAGGCCGAGGGCGCACTCAACGTGATCGCCCTTCCGCGCGACTGGGCCAACTACGGCGCAGTGCTCGACGCGTTCAACGCCAAGTACCCCGAGATCACCATCACCGAGGCCTCGCCCGACGCGTCGAGCGCCGAGGAGATTCAGGCGGCCGACAACCTCAAGGGCCAGGACACGGCACCCGACGTCTTCGACGTGGGCGCGGCGGTCGCACTCGCCAACACGAAGAAGTTCGCGCCGTACCAGGTCGAGACCTGGGCTGACATTCCGGATGCGCTCAAGGAGCAGTCGGGCCTCTGGGTCGGCGACTACGGCGGATACATGGCCATCGGCTACGACCCCGACGCCGTTCCGGCGCCGAAGAGCCTCGACGACCTGCTCGGTGACGAGTACAAGGGCAAGGTCGCGATCAACGGCGACCCGACGCAGGCCGGGGCCGCTTTCGCAGCCGTCGGTATGGCATCCGTTCAGAGCGGCGGATCGACCGCCGACTTCCAGCCCGGAATCGACTTCTTCTCGAAGCTGAACAAGGCCGGCAACTTCGTGAAGATCGACCCGACCCCCGCCACGATCGCGTCGGGCGAGACCCCCGTCGTCTTCGACTGGGACTACCTGAACGTCGGCTACGGCAAGAAGCTCGACGGCCAGCGCAAATGGGAGGTCGTCGTCCTTCCGGGCACGGGCTACGCGGGCTACTACAACCAGGCCATCAGCGCCGACGCTCCGCACCCCGCCGCCGCCCGCCTGTGGCAGGAGTTCCTCTACAGCGACGAGGCCCAGAACCTGTGGCTCGCGGGCGGCGCTCGCCCGGCGCGTGCCGAGGCGATGGAAGCGGCCGGAACGATCGACAAGAAGCTCTTCGACGCTCTGCCGCAGACGCCGGACGAGACGGTCGTGCCTTCCGCTAAGGAGTCTGAAGATGCTGCAGCCCTGCTCGGCAGCAACTGGGCCACGGCCGTTCAGTAACCGGAAGAACACCCCTACTGATGGCTGACACCCTCGTGTCGGTCGTCGCTCCCCTCGAAGGCGTCGAGCCAGCAGC
>Ga0308163_10000418_pt1 | contig 80949 bp, 63 predicted proteins | sample PhyTR1_FD_201037 | JGI IMG/M metagenome (GOLD analysis project Ga0308163, IMG submission 201037) | Phyllosphere microbial communities from UC Gill Tract Community Farm, Albany, California, United States - DLSLT.R1 | ecosystem: Host-associated > Plants > Phyllosphere > Unclassified | place: USA... | reverse complement strand
TTCCATACCTGGGAGATGGGCGGCAGTTATCCAAAAATCTTTACTGATAAAAAAATCGGTGATGAAGCGAAAAAACTATATGATGATGCCCAGGTATTGCTAAAAAGGATAGTGGACGAAAAACTGCTTTCTGCAAATGGGGTAATCGGGTTCTGGCCGGCAAATGCTGTCGGGGATGATATTCTTTTGGAAGTAGAAGGTAAACCCGTAACGATCCATACCCTGCGCCAGCAGGCAGAAAAAGTGGCAGGACAACCTTATTATGCCCTGTCTGATTTCGTTGCGCCCAAAGAGAGTGGCCTGCAGGATTACTTTGGCGGCTTTGCAGTAACTACCGGTATAGGTTGTGATGAACTTGTGGCAGAATTTGAAGCCAGTTACGATGACTATAACAGCATCATGGCAAAAGCCCTGGCAGATCGTCTGGCCGAAGCCTTTGCAGAACGGATGCATGAGCTTGTACGTACAGAATACTGGGGTTATGCAAAAGATGAGAAGCTTACCGCTGATGAACTGATCAAGGAAGAGTACGCAGGGATACGTCCTGCTCCGGGATATCCTGCCTGCCCTGATCACACAGAAAAGGAAACATTGTTCACTATCCTGGATGCAGAAAACCAGACCGGCCTGCGCCTTACTGAGAGTTTTGCAATGTACCCGACTGCTGCCGTAAGCGGATTCTATTTTGCCCACCCGCAATCGAAATACTTTGGTTTGGGCAAAATCACCAAAGATCAGGTGGAAGAATATGCACAGAGAAAGAACATGTCCCTTGACGATACAGAAAGATGGCTTAGCCCTAATTTAGCTTATTAAACCTAAGAATGAAGATCACCGAACACATTAACAATGCCGGGGGCAAAACCCTGTTTTCGTTTGAATTGCTGCCACCTGTTAAAGGAAAAAGCATCACTGATATTTATGATGCGATTGACCCTTTAATGGAATTCAATCCCCCCTTTATTGATGTTACCTATCACAGGGAAGACTATATCTATAAACAGCATGATAATGGCCTGCTGGAAAAAGTGTCTTACCGCAAACGTCCGGGAACAGTAGCCATCTGCGCAGCCATCATGAACAGGTATAAGGTAGATGCTGTTCCGCATCTGATCTGCGGAGGATTCACCAAAGAGGAAACAGAAAATGCACTGATAGACCTTCAGTTTTTGGGTATCGATAATGTACTGGTATTACGCGGTGATGCAAGACATGCGGATTCAGGATTTATACCTACCCCCGGTGGTCATGCCTACGCAACAGACCTGCTGGAGCAGGTAGCTAATATGAACAAGGGAAAATATCTGTTTGAAGATCATCATGCTTTCCAGACCGATTTTTGTATTGGTGTGGCTGGCTATCCAGAAAAACATTTCGAAGCCCCTAACTTGAAAACCGACTTTAAATATTTAAAGCAGAAGGTTGATATGGGTGCTGAATTCATCGTTACGCAAATGTTCTTCGACAATTCCAGATATTCAGAATTCGTTGAGCAGTGCAGGGCAAATGGAATTAATGTACCCATTATTCCCGGACTTAAGCCGATCACTTCTTCCAAACAGCTGATCAGCCTGCCAAAGATTTTCCACCTGGACCTTCCCGAAAATCTTACAGAAGCCGTACAGGCCTGCAAGAACGAAAAGGACGTGAAAGAAGTAGGGATCGAATGGATGATACAGCAGTGCAAAGAGTTAGTACAACTTGGCGCCCCAGTTCTGCACTTTTACACTATGAGTAACCCGGAACCAACCAAAAGAATTGCTAAGGAAATATTCTAATCTGGAGGTCTTATTCTTTTCCTGAGCTAAAATTGGCAGATTCTTTGTACATTTCAATCCTACAAACCGGAACGTTATGAGAAGGACGACATTGATTATGTTTGCTATAGTTACACTATCATCGTGTAATGCACTGAAGAATACAGTAGAGGCAAGCTCTGATCTGTCTAAATTAGGGGGAACCTGGGAGTTAAACTATATCTCAGGCCCAAGAATTGCTTTTAACGGACTTTATCCTGGTCAGAAACCAAAGCTGCTTTTCAATCTTTCAGAAAAAAGGGTGAGCGGAAACAGTAGCTGTAATTCCTTCTCCGGAAAACTCCTGGCGGATGATACTTCCATCAATTTTAACGAGCCCCTGGCGGCTACAAAAATGGCCTGTCCCGGTGAGGGAGAGGCCGTGTTTTTTGAAATGCTGAAAAAGGTAAACAAATATGCCATTAGCGGCGATACCACCCTCAATTTTATGATGGGCGATATCGCTATTATGCGTTTTAGAAAGATTGAGTAAACACCTAAGCTTCCTGAAGTAAAAACGCTTTGAAAGCCTCAAAATCCACATCCATATGTGTGGCTGATTTTGCCTTCTTTTTCAGTTCATCCAACTGTCCGGGAGCATCAATCTGCGCTGCCATCTCTTCAGAGAATATATCCGGGAACTTACAGGCATGTGCCGTTGATAAAAATACAAATGTATCTTCAGCAGATGGGTGATCAGCTTTAAAGGCCTGAACTGCTAACCAGGCAATAGCTGTATGCGGGCAGGCAACATAATGAAACTGCGCGTAAATATCATTGATGGCTTTCACTGTATCGTCATCAGTATAACGGTAGCTTTTTACCAGTTCTTTCAGTTTCACAGTATCCTGTTTAAACAGTTCCATGATCCTTACCCAGTTACTTGGTGCACCAACATCCATTGCGTTTGCGTAGGTCTGTACTGATGGCCTGGTTTCATATACACCGCTTTCAAGGAAACGCGGTACCGTATCGTTGGCATTGGTGGCCGCAATAAATTGTTTTACCGGCAAGCCCATTTTCCAGGCCAGCAGTCCCGCAGCGATATTACCAAAATTACCGCTTGGCACAGAGAATACAACATCTCTTTTACCTTCCCTGTAAAGTTGTGCTACCGCATTAAAATAATAGAAAGTCTGAGGGATCAGTCTGGAGATGTTGATCGAATTTGCTGAGGTCAGCCTCATTTCAGCATTGAGCTCATCATCAGCAAACGCCTGTTTTACCAAGGCCTGGCAGTCGTCAAATGTTCCGTCGATTTCAATTGCGCGAATATTCTGTCCATTGCTGCACAGCTGCAGCTCCTGGATTTCACTCACTTTCCCTTTAGGGTATAAGATGGTCACGCGGGTGTTCGGCACGCCCAGAAAGCCTAAAGCTACTGCACCACCGGTATCGCCTGAAGTAGCCACCAGCACATCCAGCATCTGCTCTCCGTCTTTCAGAAAATACGCCATGACCCTGCTCATGAACCTGGCACCGAAATCTTTGAAAGCCAGTGAAGGACCATGGAAAAGTTCCAGTACATAGGTCTCTTCATTTAACCTCTTTGCCGGAGCAGGAAAATTGATAGCATCATCGATCAGCGCTTTCAGGTCTTCTGCCGGAATATCTTCATGCAGCAATGCTGAAGCTACTTTATAAGCAATTTCCGGGAGGGTATATTTATCCAGGTTTTCGAGAAATTCAGCCTCGAGGACAGGAATTTCTGTTGGCATGTATAATCCTTTGTCCTGCGGCATACTGTTAAACACCGCGGATTGAAAATCTACTTTTAGGTCGTGGTTGTTGGTACTGTATAGTTTCATTGGGTATGTTGTTTAATCCAGTATAACCGGACCTTTTTTGTTGACTGATGATACAAAAGACAGACTGTTGATCTGAATGGATTTCAATTGTTGCTGTAATGCCTGGGTGATCGCATGTCCGGTAGCCTCATCCTTGGTCAGTGCAAAAACTGATGGGCCAGAACCCGATATTCCAAAGCTGATGGCACCCATTTCCAAGGCGATGCTTCTCATTTTATAAAAATCAGGGATCAGGATAGAACGTGTAGGCTCTACCAGTCCGTCAACCATGCTACGGCCGATGAGGTCGTAATCTTTGGTGAACAGGCCTGTTACAAGTCCTGCTACGTTTCCCCATTGTTTCACTGCATCTTTCAGTAAGACCTTGGAACGGATCATTTGCCTTGCATCTTTTGTAGGTACATCTACTTCAGGATATACAATCGCTGCATACATTTCCTCAGGGAAAGGCAGGCTGATCACATCCAGCGGCTCATAACTTCTGATCAGGACAAAACCACCCAGTAAAGCCGGCGCAACATTGTCTGCATGGCCATAACCGCAGGCCAGTTCCTCGCCTTTCATCGCAAAAGGAACAAGCTCTTTCGCGGTCAGCTGGTTGTCAAACAAAGTATTGATTGCAAAAAGACCTGCTACCGTACTTGCCGAGCTGGAGCCCAGTCCGCTGCCAATAGGCATCTTTTTATGCAGTTCTATATCTATTCCTATATCCGTACGTCCAATGTGTTTCAGGTAATCCTGCACACTTGCACTTACTGTATTTTTTGCCGGGTTTAGCGGCAGGCGCCCTTCATCACCTGTGATTTTGGATATTAGCACACCAGGTGTATCGGTTACGCGCATAATCACTTCATCACCCGGCTCATTCACCGCAAATCCTAACACATCAAACCCGCAAACTACGTTGGCAACAGTAGCTGGCGCAAAAACTTTTACTGACGATTTCATCTTTTACCTACATTTATAATATCTGCGAATACGCCTGCTGCAGTTACTTCTGCGCCGGCACCCGGCCCTTTAACTACTAATGGACGTTCTTTATAACGGTCCGTGATAAAGGAAATAATGTTGTCACTACCAGATAACATATAAAAAGGATGTGAATCATCTACCATCTGCAGCGTGATTGCTACTTTTCCGGCTTCCAGTTTGCCGATATATCTCAGCACTTTACCACTGGCAGCCGCCGTTGTCTTTAAATTTTCAAAATATGCAGTGTTGTTTTCCAGCTCCTGGTAAAAATCTGCTACAGTTGCTGCAGACATACATGCTGGTGGCAGCATACTTTCTATCTGTATGTCAGACTCCTCCAAAGGGTAACCCGCATCCCGGGCCAGGATCAGCATTTTGCGCATAAAGTCCTTTCCGTTCAGGTCGTCACGCGGATCAGGTTCGGTATACCCCATATCCTGGGCCGACTTCACGATCTCATGAAACTTCAGGTCATCTTTAAAGTTATTAAAGATATAAGAGATTGTACCGGAAAGAATTGCTTCGATACTCGCAATGTTATCACCGCTCATCATCAGGTCTTTGAGCGTACGGATAATCGGCAGACCTGCTCCTACATTGGTTTCATAATGAAAATCGACACCGTAGGTACGCGCCGCCGCTTTGAAAGCACTGTATTGGCTATATTCTCCTGAATTACCTATTTTATTACAGGTCACTACAGAAATGCTTGACTCCAGGATATTCTGATAGTGATCTACAGGATTTGGGCTCGCGGTATTGTCAACAAATACGCAGTTCGGCAGGTTCATTGCTTTCATCTGCTTTACAAATTCCTTCAGGTCTGCTGGTTCTGCATTGACCAGCATTTCCTCCTCCCAGTTGGACAGGTCGAAACCCACCGGGCTCATACTCATCTGGCGGGAATTGCTTATTCCCATTACTTTTACTTCCAGATCATTATTTTTAGCTAAAAGAGGACTCTGATTGAGCAGCTGACGAAATAATGTTTTACCGATATTTCCTGTTCCCAGGCAGAATATATGAAGGGTTTTCTTCAGATCGGCAAAAAAAGCATCATGTACTGCATTCACCGCTTTAGACAAGTCGGTTTTGGAAAGGATCACCGAAATATTATACTCTGAAGAACCCTGTGCAATCGCTCTTACGTTTACACCGTTTCTGCCCAGGGCATGAAATAACTTACCGGACATACCCGGTGTGTGTTTCATGTTCTCCCCTACGATTGCCAGTACGGATAGCCCGTTCTCTACCTGTGGGTACTCCAGTTTCTTGGCATGAAGCTCCAGTTCAAACTCCTTGCTGATGATCGCCAGTGCTTTTAAGGCATCTGCCGGATTTACTGCAAAAGTGATACTGTGCTCTGAAGAAGACTGGGTAATCAGTACAACATTGATCTGCTCCCTGGATAACAGTGAGAACAAACGGCCGCTGAAACCAGCTTTTCCTACCATTCCGCTGCCGGAAAGGTTCAGGATACTGATATCATCGATAGAAGAAATTCCTTTGATCGGCAGGTCTGAAGAATCAGCGCCATGACGGATATATGTGCCTTCAAAGTCTGTATTGAAGGTATTCTTGATGACAATTGGGATTTTCTTTAGAAAGGCAGGGATCATTGTTGGGGGATAGATCACCTTGGCGCCAAAGTAGGATAGCTCCATTGCTTCAGTATAACTAAGTTCTGAAAGGGAGAATGCTTTTTCAACGATCCTTGGATCAGCAGTGAGCATCCCGTCCACGTCAGTCCAGATTTCAATCTGGTTTACATTTAAGGCCGATCCCCAAATAGCTGCGGTAAAATCACTGCCACCGCGTCCGAGTGTGGTAATCCTGCCTTCGGTATTGCTGGCAATGTATCCGGTTACGAAAAATAACTTGCCCGGGTTAGCTGCATAGAAATCCTGGATCAGCATTTCTGTCAATGGCGTATTTACTTTTGCCTGTCCGTAATTGTTGTCTGTTTTTATAAGTTCAGAACCATCAACAGCAAGGGCATCTGCAAAATCCTGTTTTGCAATATGGCTGATCATAAATGTTGAGCAGCGCTCACCGAAACTCAAAATTGAATCTCTTGTTTGTGCACTCAGTTCTTTCAGGGTATATACCGACTGCAGGATGTCTTCCAGCTCGTTGAAGTATATTTTTAACCTGGTAAAAACGGGGTTTTGAGCAGAAGCAGGTAACAGTTCGCGCACTACCTGGAAATGCTTCTCCTCAATCTGTTTTAATTCCGTAGTATATTCCTCTGCTAAAAGCGCTTTTTCTGCCATGAGCTGCAGCAGGTTGGTTACGCCGCTCATTGCTGAGAGTACAACTACAGGATAATCTTCCTGATCTCCCTTCTTCAGTATGCTGATCAGGGTACGGATGCCTTCTGCTGAACCTACTGAAGTCCCTCCGAATTTTAGAATATTCATAATTTTAAATTTAAAAAAAAAGCGCCTTCCGGTTAGAGGAAGGCGCTTTCTATGGTTATTTATGTTTTCTTTATACCATTAGCTCACCTGCCTGCGGGCGCGCCGGTGGTGGTAATAATAATGGATGTAATTGTAATATTTGATTTCATATTCAGTGCACAAAAACTATTTAGTTGTTGCACGGCATAAAGTAAAGTTATATTTTTTGAATAAGCAAGGAAATCATAAAAAAATTTACCTTTACCCTTGTAAATATGCAAGGATTAGTAATAAAATCAACAGGAAGCTGGTACCAGGTCCACGGTGAGGATGGCAATGCGTACGACTGCAGGATTAAAGGTAAATTCCGGATCAAAGGCATCCAGACCACCAACCCTATTGCCGTGGGCGATCAGGTAGAGTTTGAAATGGAACCCAATTCAGATAATGGGGTGATTTATAAACTCCATGAACGCAAAAACTATATCATCCGGAAATCAATTAACCTGTCCAAGCAGGCACAGATCATTGCGGCGAATATGGATCAGGCCTTTTTGGTGGTGACACTGGTTTCCCCCCGGACATCGCTGGGCTTTATCGACCGTTTTCTGGTAACAGCCGAGGCTTACCGCATTCCGGCTACGCTGATTTTTAACAAACTCGATCTGTTCAGTGATGAAGGACTTGAAGTCCTGGCAGATTACAAAAGCATCTATGAAAAGTTGAACTATCCCTGCTATACTGTTTCGGCATTGGAAGGTACTAATATACCTGTAATTAAAGGGCTGCTGAAAGATCAGACAACTTTATTCTCCGGCCATTCCGGAGTAGGCAAATCCAGTCTGATCAATGCACTTTTGCCCGGCAGAAGCATTAAAACGGGAGAAATTTCTGAATCCAGCGATAAAGGACAACATACCACTACCTTCGCTGAGATGCATACCCTGCCTTTTGGCGGGTACCTGATTGACACGCCGGGTATCCGTGAGCTGGGAATCTATGATATCAAACCGGAAGAACTGGGCCATTATTTCCGCGAAATGCGCGATCTGATGCACCTCTGTAAATTTCACAACTGCCGCCATATCAATGAGCCGGGCTGTGCCGTATTAAAAGCAGTTGAAAACGACGAAATTGAAATCAGCCGTTATGAAAGTTACCTGAGTATCTTTAATGGCAACGAAACCAGGGCCTGATGAGAGCAGTAATCCAGAGAGTAACCCAGGCAAGCTGTACGGTAGACAATCTGATCACCGGTGAGATTTCAGCGGGATTGATGGTGCTGCTGGGAATTGAGGACAACGATCAGCAGGAAGATATAGAGTGGCTGGCGGCCAAGATTGTCAACCTAAGGATCTTCGGTGATGAGCAGGAGCTAATGAACAAATCCCTGGCAGACATCAGCGGAAACATCTTATTGGTTAGCCAGTTCACACTCTTTGCGGCTACCAAAAAGGGAAACCGGCCAGGTTTTACCAGGGCGGCAAGACCTGAAAAGGCTATTCCTTTATATGAATCCATGATCAGTCAGCTGGATATGCTGCTTGGCAAACCGGTACAAACCGGCATCTTCGGAGCAGACATGAAGATCAGCCTGCTGAATGACGGCCCCGTAACCATAATTATAGATACAAAAAACAAAGAATAACAATGACCATACAGGAAGCACAGGAAACGGTAGACCGCTGGATCAACACCACGGGTATCCGCTATTTTAATGAACTGACCAATACTGCAATCTTAATGGAAGAAGTTGGCGAGGTAGCCCGCATCATGTCGCGCCGCTACGGAGAACAATCCTTCAAAAAAAGCGATGAAGCAGTAGATCTGGGCGGAGAGATGGCCGATGTCTTGTTCGTGCTCATTTGCCTGGCCAATCAGACAGGGATCAACCTCACAGAAGCATTAGAGAAAAACCTGGTGAAAAAAAGTATCAGGGATGCCGACAGGCACAGGAATAATGAAAAGCTAAAGTAGCACAGTTAAATTATAACTGTGCTTTGATTTTTAGTGCAGCTTCTGCAAGCTCTTCATCTGTAGGATGCAGCTTTGGACGGCTAAAGTTGATATCATCCATGGTGTTCAGTGGAATCAAATGGATATGTGCATGGGGCACTTCAAGACCGATCACCGCCATTCCTACTTTGATACATGGAAATGCTTTCTTGATCCCTGCCGACACGATCTTGGCAAACAGCGTGAGCCCGAAGTAACTCTCATCATCCATGTCAAATATATAGTCAACTTCTTTTTTTGGAATCACCAGCACATGGCCCATCGTCAGCGGATTAATATCCAGGAAGGCCAGGAATTCTGTTGTTTCTGCAACCACATGTGCGGGAATTTCCCCGTCTATTATCTTTGAAAATATACTTGGCATAGGTTATGTTTTATCTGCTGATTTCTAAAATTTCGAATTCTATCTTGCCCGCCGGAACTTCAATCTCCGCTTTATCGCCTACAGATTTACCCAGTAACCCCTGTGCAATCGGAGATTTTACTGAGATCTTGCCAATTTTCATGTCAGCTTCAGTTTCTGCAACAAGCTGATAGGTCATGGTAGCGCCGTTTTTCACGTTTTTGATCTTAACAATAGATAAGGCAAGTACCTTTGATGTATCGAGTTTTGATTCATCTATAAGCCTTGCTGAAGCTAAAGTTGCCTTCAATTTGGATATTTTTGCCTCATGCAGCCCTTGTGCTTCTTTGGCCGCATCGTATTCTGCATTCTCTGAAAGATCACCTTTATCTCTTGCTTCAGCTATAGCTTTGGAGATCAGTTGTCTCCCTGTTGTCGTCAAGTAATGTACTTCTTCCTTTAGCTTATCTAATCCTTCCTGAGTGTAGTATGTTACCTCTGTCATAGCTTAATGTATTATTTATAACTTCCTTTAAAATACAAACAAGACTACATCGGCAGTTTAAGCCTACATAGTCTTGCTTCAATTAAAACGAAGATAACAGGCAATTCTTATAAAAGCAAATCTTTTGATTTGAATTGTTTAGAAAGAACTTAAAACCTTTACTTTTGGTGCAACTAACTTATTAATTTTATGCACCGCAAAATTTTCAGACTGGCGGTCATGGGTATGTTGTGTACCATGACTGTTCAGGCACAGCAACTGTACATGCCGAGAAATATAAAAGCTGCCTTTGATAAAGGTACCCGTTCGGCAGATGGAAAGCCAGGAAAACACTACTGGCAAAACAAAGGGAAATACAATATGTCACTCACCGTTACACCCAGCGACAAAGTAGTAAAAGGAACTGAAACTGTAGAGTATACAAATAATAGCCCTGATACTCTTCGCCAGATTGCCATCAGATTTGTAAACAATATCCATAAACCAGAATCACCAAGGTCAAATTATGCCGGACAGGATTTCCTGACCACAGGATTAAACATCAGTTCTTTCGTGATCGGTGCGGATTCTTACGCTGTCAGTGCAAAAGACTGGGGAACGGTTGCTAATGTTAAATTAAAGAAGGCTATCCTGCCGGGCGAAACCGCCAGACTGAGGATTGGCTGGAGTTACCCCCTTTCCAAAGAAAGCGGAAGGGAAGGACAGCTGGACAGCACTACTTTTTTTGTAGCCTATGCTTTTCCAAGGATTTCTGTGTATGACGACTATAATGGCTGGGACCAGATTCCGCACACGGACAGGGCAGAGTTTTATAATGATTTCAACGACTACCAGTTTAGCGTAACCGCACCAAAAAACTATGTAGTGTGGGCCACGGGCGATTTAAAAAACCCTGATGAAGTGCTCCAGCCCAGATTTGCTGCAAAGCTGAAAAAATCCTATACCAGTGACGAAGTGATCTCTATGGCAAATGCGAGTGAAATGGCCAAAGGCGAAGTAACTAAACAGAACGAATGGAATACCTGGAAATTCAGTGCTGATCATATTACTGATATCACTTTTGCACTAAGCAACCATTATATCTGGGATGCCGGCAGTGTGATCGTAGATCCAAAGACAAAAAGGAGATCAAGCGTTCAATCCGCTTATGATGCAAAAGCTACCGACTTCACCCATGGTGTGGAATGGTCAAAACTTGCTTTGAGCTGGTTCTCTGTAAACTGGCCGGGCGTACCCTACCCTTTTCCGAAGATGACGGTAGTCCAGGGATTTGCTGATATGGAGTATCCGATGATGGTAAATGATTCCACTACACCGGATATGGAGTTCAGCCAGTTTGTGATGAATCACGAAATTGCACATACCTATTTTCCTTTTTACATGGGAATTAACGAGACGCGTTATGCTTATATGGATGAAGGTTGGGCCACTACCCTGGAATACCTGATTGCGACCGATCAGCTGGGAAAGGAAAAAGCAGCAGAGAACTACAAACAATTCAGGGTTAAACCATGGATTTTCAACAAAAGCACCGAGCAGGAACTTCCTGTAATCACCCCTACCACCCTTGCCACCGGGAATAATGCCTACGTAAAACCTTCCCTGGCCTATCTGGGCTTAAAGGATATGTTTGGTGATGAAGCCTTTAAAAAATACCTGCGCGCCTATATGGACCGCTGGAATGGGAAACACCCGCTTCCATGGGATTTCTTTAATACGATCAATGATGTTTCGGGCGAGAACCTCAACTGGTACTGGAACAACTGGTTCTTCAGCAATAATTATATTGATCTTGCTATTGGTAAGGTAGCCATAAAAGGTACTGATTATGTGGTCGAACTGAATAACACAGGTGGTTTTGCTATTCCTTTTGATGTAAAGGTAACTTATGATGACGGCACTGTACAGTTGATCCACCAGACTCCGGCAGTTTGGAAAGCCAACCAGAAAGCAACTTCAGTTCAGTTTACTGCACAGAAAGCAGTCACTGCAATTGCAATTGATGGTGGTATCTACATGGATGCAACTCCGGCGGATAACGACTGGAAAAAGTAGCATCCAATTCACACAAAAGTCCGTCTCATGAATATGCGACGGACTTTTGTTTTTATAATAATTGGATGTTTTATTTGAACTGCTCCAGTTTCTCTGCCAGCACTTCGGAGATCTTGCGGTAAGAATCAAAAGTCCAGCCACCGATGTGTGGTGTAAGGATAACTTTTGGAGAGGCTTTAAGTTCAGCGTACCAGGATTGCTCCCCCAGGTTAGGAAACCTCTCTGCTTCCAGCACATCAAGTCCTGCACCTAAGATCCTGCCCGACTCCAGACCGGAAAGCACTGCTTTTGTGCTTACAATTTCACCCCTGGCGGTATTGATAAAAAATATGTCCTTTTTAAAATGATACAGGTATTCCTCATCCACCATCTGCCTTGTTTCTGAAGTCAGCGGAATATGCAGACTGAGGACGTCACTATGTTTTACGATCTCCTCCATGCTGCTTTCACGGGCAAAAGCATCAGAAAAACCGGTTTTATATTTATCATAAGCAATCACCTTCACACCAAATCCTGAAAGTTTCTCAGCAAAGCTGCTGCCCATGAAACCATAACCGATAATACCTACAGTTTTGCCCTTCAGTTCCCAACCCCGGTTACCTTCACGGTCCCATATGCCGTTCCTGATCTCTGTATCAGCCTTACGCAGGTTATTGACCAGTGACAGGAGCAGTGCTACCGCATGCTCACCCAAAGCATCCCTGTTCCCTTCAGGCGCATTAATCAGCTGTATACCTTTTTCTTTGGCATATGCTTCATCTATATTGTCCAGTCCTGCTCCTGCCCTTGCTACAAATTTCAGGTTTGGCGCAGCATCCATCAGCTCTTTATCAATTCTGAATTTTGTCCGCACTGCAATACCATCGTATCCGGCAATTGCCGCGAGTGTTTCGGCTCTTGTAATTTTGGGAAGGTCATCAACTTCATAACCCAGCTGCACCGCTCTGTTCTTAAATGCAGGATGCAGATCGTCAACAATTAAAATTTTACCCTTCATCTGTTTGTATTATTATTTTAGCGCGTTCAGCCACATGCTGTGTCAGGGTAATAAAATCCTCCACAGTCAGTTGCTCGGCACGTTTTTCAAAAAATATATGGTCGTCCATTTTCCCTTTGGGCAGTACACCCGATAAAGCGTTGCGTAATGTTTTCCTCCGCTGATTAAATCCTGCCTTTACCACGGTCCAGAATAGTTTCTCGTCACACGGCAGCGATTCAACCTTATTCCTGCTCAGCCTGATCACACCGGAATTTACTTTGGGCGGGGGATTGAAGGTTCCCGGTTTTACTGTAAACAGGTATTCAATATTATAATATGCCTGAATCAGTACACTGAGGATACCGTATTCTTTGGTGCCAGATTTCGAAGCGCAGCGTTCTGCGACCTCTTTCTGGAACATACCCACCATTTCTACCACATTGGCGCGGTGTTCAAGAACTTTAAATAAGATCTGTGAAGATATATTGTAAGGGAAATTGCCGATAATGGCAAACTTACCCGGAAATACCGCTGTAAGATCCATTTTCAGAAAGTCACCATTGATCAGGCGGCTCCCCATCTGCGGATACTTTTCGTTCAGGAAATGATAGGATTCAGTATCAATATCTATCATAAAAGTCTCCAGGTTTTCCCTTTCCAGCAAAATATCAGAAAGGATACCCATCCCCGGGCCTACTTCCAGCACCTGGCGGTACTGATCAGTATGAATAAGGCCGTTCACTATTTTCTCCGCAATCTTCTTATCGGTCAAAAAGTGTTGTCCCAAATGTTTTTTCGCCCTTACCAAACTCATATCTTATCCTTATTATGTAATGAAACAGCAACCGCCGTCACTATTGCTGCAAAATAACTAAAGTTTTACGACTAATAGCTTAACACAGGACATATGACCCATGAAATAACAATATCCTGATGATTTTTCTGTATTTTGCGCTCAAATTTTTATTTGAGCATGAGCAGTAAAATTAAAATAGGTATCAGTATAGGTGACGTTAATGGCATCGGTCTGGAAGTTATTCTTAAAACCCTGGCCAACCAGAGCATCCTTGACTATTGTACCCCTATCGTTTATGGACATACCAAAGTAGCATCCTATCATAGAAAAGCCCTTGGTTTAGGTGATTTTAGTTTCAACGTGATTAACCAGGCAGAGGATGCAAATCCTAAAAAAGCCAATATGATCAACTGCTGGGAAGAAGATGTGAAAATTGAACTGGGCCTGTCTACTCCCACCGGTGGAAAGTATGCCTTGTTATCACTTGAAAAAGCTACAGAAGATCTGGTTAACGGCAGGATAGATGCACTGGTTACGGCACCTATCAACAAACACAATATACAATCTGATACCTTTCATTTTCCCGGACATACAGAATATCTTCAGGAACGCAGCGGCGCATCAGACGTACTGATGTTTCTGGTGAGTGAAGATATCCGTGTCGGTGTAGTTACCGGACATATCCCGATCACTGAAGTTGCACAGAGCATCACCAAAGAAAAGATCGTTAAAAAACTGGTGATGATCAATGAGAGCCTGAAAAAGGATTTTTGGATAGAAAAACCGAAAATTGCTGTCCTGGGGCTTAACCCTCATGCTGGCGACAATGGTTTGCTGGGCACAGAAGAGCAGGACATCATTATGCCGGCGATACAGGAAGCGTTTGACAAAGGTGTGATCTGCTTTGGCCCATACCCGGCTGACGGATTTTTCGGCAAAGGCAGCTACAAACAATTTGATGCTGTTCTAGCGATGTACCACGATCAGGGCCTGATTCCTTTTAAGACAATCGCCTTCGGCAATGGGGTAAATTATACCGCCGGAATGAAATTCGTGCGCACCTCGCCCGATCATGGTACAGGATATGACATCGCAGGAAAAAACGTGGCTGACCCTTCTTCATTTATTGAAGCACTTTTCGCCGCCACACATATCGTAAACCACAGGCGGGAACAGGAATCTCTGTTAAGCAATCAGTTAAGAAGCGGAGGTAAAATCATTGAAACTGCAGCGGATGTAAAGGACGATGCAAATTAACCTTCAATAATATTTGTAAAACATTTTAGATATCCCAAATTAATGCATACATTTGCGGGCTAAAATTTTGTTACAATTGAAACCTTTAAAACAATTTTCAATCCCGTTTACAGGCTTAAAAATTGGCAAGCATCAATTTGATTTTGAGATTGATAACAGCTTTTTTGACGCATTTGAGTACTCTTTGGTAAAAGAAGGAGAACTGAAAGTAAATGTAGAGCTGGACAAACAGGAGACAATGCTGATTCTGATGATTCACATTGCCGGAACGATTAAACTGGATTGCGACAAATGTTTAGCGGAATTTGATTCTCCGATGGATGTTTCCGAAAGGCAGATCGTTAAGTTTGCTGAGGATGATTTGGAGAGTGATGATCTGGAGATCATCATGCTGAACAAAAAAGAAAGCAGTATTGATATATCTGAGATTCTTTATGAATTGATTACAGTATCGGTACCTTACATTAAGATCTGTGAGCAGAATGGCTTGGAAGGCCAGAAGTGCGATCAGGAGATGATTGAAAGACTGGAAAGTTTATCGACACCATCTCAGCAAGAAGAAGAAAAAACAATAAGTGACGACCCACGCTGGGAAGCGCTACGAAAATTAAAATAATAATTTAAAATAATAAATCAGCAATGGCACATCCTAAACGCAAGATCTCTAAAAGCAGAAGAGATAAAAGAAGAACACACTATAAAGCGGTAGCTCCTTCTTTCGCTACTTGTCAAACTACTGGTGCAATCCACGTTCCTCACCATGCATACAACGTTGACGGTAACTTATACTACAACGGTAAATTGGTTATTGAAAATACCTCAATAGGTTAATTTTACTGAGAAATTGTTTGTGTTTTCAGCCCGTTTAAGTTTAACTTAGGCGCTTGAAAAAAAAGGCAATAACGCTTTACTCACAAACTGATTTTTTACTATGAAAATAGGTCTCGATATAATGGGCGGAGACTATGCTCCCAAAGCTAACGTTTTGGGAGCAATAGCAGCTCATGAACTCTTATCGCCAAACGAGCATTTGGTGCTTATTGGCGATACTCAGCAGATTAAGCCGATACTTGCCGAACAAGGCTTCAATGCCGATCACTTCGAATATATCCATACCGAAGAAGTAATTGGTATGGGCGAACATCCTACCAGAGCAATTGCCCAAAAACCAAATTCCAGTATTTCTGTAGGTTTCTCCATGTTGAAAAAGGGAGAAATTGATGCCTTTATCGGTGCCGGCAATTCCGGAGCCATGATGGTTGGTGCAGTATTCAGCGTAAAAACTGTACCGGGCATAATTAGGCCAAGCCTTTGTACCCTCGTTCCTAAACTGAACGGCGGAACAGGTCTCATGCTTGATGTTGGCGCCAATGCAGACTGCAAACCAGACGTTTTGGTTCAATTTGGTATAGTAGGCAGTTTATATGCTGAAAATGTAATGCACATCAACAATCCTAAAGTCGGGCTCATCAACATAGGTGAAGAAGACGAGAAAGGCAATATGCTCAGCCTCGCAACCTTTCCGCTGATGAAAGAATGCAATCAGTTCAACTTCATTGGTAACATTGAAGGCCGTGATCTGTTCAACGAAAAAGCCGATGTCATTGTATGCGATGGTTTTACCGGAAACATTATGCTCAAACTTGCAGAATCCTTTTATGTGATGACTATCAAAAAAGGACTGAAAGATGAATTCTTTGACAGGTTCAACTATGAAAATCATGGCGGAAGTCCTGTGCTTGGTGTTAATGCACCTGTCATTATCGGTCACGGAATCTCTACACCCAAAGCGGTGCAGAATATGGTTCTGCAGGCCCGTGAAATGATAACTACAGGCCTGGTAGAAAAAATACAGGCTGCTTTTAAATAAATACGAGAAAAATGAATAAAATTCACGCTGCTATTACTGCGGTTCAAGGTTATGTTCCAGATTATGTATTGTCTAACAAAGAATTAGAATCCCTTGTAGATACAACAGACGAATGGATCATCTCACGAACGGGTATTAAAGAGCGAAGAATATTAAAAGGTGAAGGTCTCGGAACCTCTGATATGGCCGTACACGCCGTAAATGGCCTGCTCAAAAAGCGCGGTATCAGTGCCGAAGAAATTGATCTCATCATTTTTTGTACTACTACCCCTGATATGCCATTCCCGGCAACCGCCAATATCCTTGGCGATAAAATAGGTGCTAAAAACGCGTGGGGTTTCGATCTCCAGGCCGCCTGCTCAGGATTTATCTATGGATTAACTACGGCTTCGCAATTCATCGAATCCGGTAAACATAAAAAAGTACTGGTTGTAGGCGGAGATAAAATGTCTTCTATTATCGATTATACTGACAGAACTACCTGTATCATTTTTGGTGACGGTTGTGGCGCAGTACTGCTCGAACCCAATGAAGAAGGTAACGGGATCATGGATGCCATCCTGAAATCTGATGGATCCGGAAGACAATACCTGAACCAGAAAGCCGGCGGCTCACTGAAACCGGCATCTCATGAATCAGTAGATAACAAGGAGCATTACGTATTCCAGGAAGGTAAAACAGTATTTAAATTTGCAGTGACCAATATGGCTGATGTTGCTGCTGAAATTATGGAAAGAAATGAGCTCAGCGCCGACGATGTTGCTTACCTGGTTCCTCATCAGGCAAATAAAAGAATTATTGATGCCACTGCCGCAAGAATGGGCGTGGGATCAGAAAAGGTAATGATCAATATTGAACGTTACGGCAATACTACTAACGGCACCATCCCGCTTTGTTTATGGGAATGGGAAAGCAAACTCAAAAAAGGCGATAATATTATTCTCGCTGCTTTTGGAGGAGGTTTTACCTGGGGTGCTGTTTACATCAAATGGGCGTACTAATTTATACCATAATAAATATTAACTTAGAGTCTTTATAAGACAGGAATCTTTTCAACAAAATACCACAAAATGGATATCAAACAAATTCAGGAACTCATTAAATTTGTTTCTCGTTCGGGCGTCAATGAAGTTGCAATTGAACAAAAAGACTTCAAAATCACTATCAAAACTAATCAGGCCCCAACAGTTATAAATACTACTGTACCCGCTGTAGCACCGCAGGTGTTAGCAGGAGCACCAGCTGCACAGCCTGCTGCTGTTATAGCTAATGCAGCTCCGGCAGCAGAAGCAGAGGATACATCAAAATATATTACTATCAAATCACCAATGATCGGAACATTTTACCGGTCTGCAAGCCCTGATAAACCATCGTTTGCTAATGTTGGCGATGAAATTGCTGTGGGTAAAGTGATTTGTATCATTGAGGCCATGAAGTTATTCAACGAAATTGAAAGTGAAGTTTCTGGAAGAATAGTTAAAGTACTGGTAGACAATTCATCTCCGGTAGAATATGACCAACCATTGTTTTTAGTAGAACCTATGTAATATTTGCTTTTAGCAAATTATCATCTTATCAATTATATGTTTAAAAAAATATTAATTGCCAACAGGGGCGAAATTGCCTTGCGTATTATTCGTACCTGTAAAGAAATGGGCATCAAAACTGTCGCTGTTTACTCTACTGCAGATAGGGAAAGTCTACATGTTCGTTTCGCGGATGAAGCTGTTTGTATAGGGCCGCCTCCGAGTAAAGATTCTTATCTAAGTATTCCAAATATTATTTCTGCTGCTGAATTAACCAATGCGGATGCAATTCATCCGGGTTACGGATTCTTGTCAGAGAATGCAAAATTCTCTTCTGTATGCAGGGATTACGGAATTAAATTCATTGGCGCTACACCAGAGCAGATCAATTCTATGGGTGATAAAGCATCAGCCAAAGAAACAATGAAAAAAGCAGGCGTACCTATCGTTCCGGGATCTGAAGGATTACTGGAAAGCGTTAAAGAAGGTATCGTACTGGCTAACGAAATAGGTTACCCGGTAATTCTGAAAGCTACTGCCGGTGGTGGTGGCCGCGGAATGCGTGTGGTATGGAAAGATGAAGATTTTGAAAATGCCTGGGATAGCGCAAGACAGGAGTCTGGTGCAGCCTTCGGTAATGATGGCCTTTACCTTGAAAAATATATCGAAGATCCAAGACATATCGAGATCCAGATCATTGGTGATCAGTATGGCAAAGCTTGTCACTTGTCTGAACGCGACTGTTCTATCCAGCGCCGCCACCAGAAACTGGTTGAAGAAGCTCCTTCTCCTTTCATGACTCCGGAACTAAGAGACCGTATGGGTGAAGCTGCAATTAAGGGTGCGACCGCAGTATCTTACGAAGGTGCAGGAACAATTGAATTCCTGGTAGATAAACACCGCAATTTCTATTTCATGGAGATGAACACCCGTATCCAGGTAGAACATCCGGTAACAGAAGAAATCATCAACTACGACTTAATTAAAGAACAAATAAAAGTGGCTTCAGGCGTGCCTATATCAGGAAAGAATTATTTCCCTAATTTACATGCCATCGAATGCAGGATCAACGCTGAAGATCCATATAATAACTTCAGGCCATCACCAGGAAAAATCACGAATTTTCATTCACCTGGTGGTCATGGTGTAAGGGTTGACACGCACGTTTACGCTGGTTATCAGATACCATCAAACTATGATTCAATGATCGCCAAACTGATCTGCACTGCGCAAACACGCGAAGAAGCGATCAGTACTATGGAGCGCGCGTTAAGCGAGTTTGTAATAGAGGGAGTAAAAACTACGATCCCTTTCCACCTCAAGCTGATGAAAGATCCAAACTTCAGGGCAGGAAATTTCACCACAAAATTCATGGAAACTTTTGTTTTTACCGAATAAAAAGATCTAATTGTTATATTTAACGTAAATACCATTCTAAATTAAACAGAATGGTATTTTTGTTTACAAATTAAATTCATGAGTGATAATAAAGCGCAGGACCTTATAGAGGCCGTTAAGAATAAAGGAAAGAGTTTAGAAGCCGAAATGTCTTTCTTCGACCATATTGATGTACTGAGAAAACACTTGCTGCGTGCCTTATTGGCGATTGTAATATTTACGAGTCTGGCCTTCTGGTATTACGAATATCTGTTTAATACCATTATCATGGGGCCTAAAAGTCCTGATTTCTGGACTTACAGGATGATGTGTAAACTTGTTGCACAATTTCCCTCCCTGGGTTCCGATTTCTGTATTACAGAAATCAAAGGTAAAATTATCAATACAGAAATGGCAGGACAGTTTACGCTGCAGATCAACTCCTGTATCATGACTGGGATTGTATTTGGTATTCCCTATTTACTTTTTGAACTCTGGTTGTTCATTAAGCCAGCCCTGCATGAAACGGAAAGAAAATCTGCGCGCGGATTTGTATTTTTTGCTTCAATTCTGTTTTTCATTGGCGTTTTATTCGGATATTTTATTATCTGCCCGCTGTCCGTTAATTTCCTGACTGGTTTCTCCATCAGCCCGATGATTGAAAATACGTTCACCATTGACTCCTATCTTTCCTCTATAGCAACTTTAACTATAGGAACGGGTATTATCTTCGAATTGCCTGTGATCATTTACATCCTTTCTTTATTTGGTGTCATGACGCCTAAATTTATGAGGGCAAGCCGCCGTTATGCAGTTGTAGTTATCCTGATTATTGCAGCAATCGTTACGCCTACTCCAGATATGATCACAATGCTCGTGGTAGCTTTCCCGCTATTCCTGCTGTATGAACTGAGTATATATATATCAGCTTACATCGAACGCAAGAAAAACAGGGAACTCTACGGAACAAGCAAAGCACCTAACTAACAAATTCCAAATGAATAAACAATTTTTAAGCACCAGCGTAGCCTTACTGCTCTGTCTGGGCTGTGCTGCACAAAAAAATACCGCTGAGAAATTCAGCGAATCTATTAATAAGGCCAATGCCTACAAACACTTGTCGGTACTGGCTTCAGATGAATATGAAGGCAGGGAAACCGGCAAAAAAGGGGCCTGGATGGCAGCTGATTATATCAGGGATTATTTTAAAAGCCTGGGCTTAACTGCCCCCGTAAACGGTAGCTATTTCCAGCCGATAGATATGGTTACCTATAACCTGAGCGGGATGAAGCTTTCAGTTAATGGACAGGCCAAGGAATATGGAAAAGATTTTGTGGTTTCTTCTTCAACGGTGACATTAGGCGGCTTTAATTTTAATGCCAGCGATATAGTTTTTGCTGGTTATGGATTAGATCAGCAGGGTTACAATGACTTTGCGGGAATAGATGTTGCGGGCAAAGTAGTACTGATCTTCGGCAGCGGAGATCCAACAATTAAAGGTGGTCCTGCAGTACCTGCCGACCGTGCTTCAAGAAGAAAGATGATGGCTGCCCAGCAGGGAAAGATCCAGTACCTGGCAGAGCACAAAGCACTTGCTGTGATCCAGATTGATCCTAACCTGGACCATATGACTGAAGAGATGAAAGCGAATTACAGCGGTATAGGCCAGCCTTCCCTGAAGAATGCAGAAAACACTGCGAAAATGCAGAGTTCTAAAACCGTGGCATCCATCAGGGTTTCGACAGCTACAGCAAATGAAATCCTGAAAGCAGCAGGTACCACAGTTGCAGCCTTACAGGAAAAGATTACAGCTTCAGTAAAACCAGCTTCGCAGACCGTCAACGTTTCTGTAACCGGAAGCGCATCAAAAAAAGAAGTTAAAGTAAGGGCAGAAAATGTGCTGGGATTCCTCGAAGGATCTGACCCTGCATTAAAAGATGAAATTTTGGTAGTTACCGGTCACTACGACCATATCGGGCTCACTACATCCGGTACAGATAAAGTTAACAATGGTGCTGATGACGACGGATCCGGCACTACAGGCGTGCTGATGATTGCAGATGCTTTCGTTAAGGCTAAGAAAGCAGGTAAAGGCCCAAAAAGAAGTATTCTGTTCATGACCGTTGTTGGCGAAGAAAAAGGACTGCTTGGATCTGAATGGTATTCTGAACACCCTGTCTTCCCATTGGCAAAAACCATTACCGACCTGAATATTGATATGATCGGACGTGTAGATGAAGCGCATAAGGATAATCCGGAGTACATTTATATCATAGGTTCTGATATGCTGAGCTCTGATCTGAACGCTGTAGGCATTAAGGCAAATGACGATAATATAAGGATGAACCTGGATATGAAATACAACAACAGGACTGATCCAAACCAGTTTTATTACCGTTCTGACCATTATAATTTTGCAAAACATGGTATACCGGTGATCTTCTATTTCAGTGGTGTCCATGAGGACTATCACCAGCCCGGAGATGAGGTTGGCAAAATCAATTTCGACTTGCTGAGCAAACGTGCACAATTGGTTTATTACACGGCATGGGAACTTGCGAACGGTGCGAAACGTCCGGTTGTGGATAAAAACGATGATGGCACTCCTAAAAAATAAAAATTACACTTAAAACAATAAAAAACCTGCTCCAACCGGCAGGTTTTTTTGTTTACCTATAAACGTATTTATTTATATTTGAAGATGACAAAGATTGCTGAGGAGTTTTTGGTTAAGGCAGATGAGAAGGCATTTGATTTGGATCACCGTGACACGATCAACCACAACATTGGAAAATACAATGATTCGGTTGCAAGGGGCTTAACGAAGTTTGAGAACTTAGAAAACTCAAAGAAAAAGGCGCATACAATCAAATGGAGGGTGATGGAGAACCTCGACAAATTCCTACCGGAATTTGAGGCGAACTTTCAGCGGCGCGGCGGCAAAGTAATCTGGGCAAATGACACAGAAGAAGCGCAGCGCGAAATATTAAATATCATCAGTAAAAGTGGTGGTAAAACCGTCATCAAATCCAAATCGATGACGACAGAAGAAATTCATTTAAATGAATTTCTGGAAGAAAATAACATCTCTTCACTCGAAAGCGACCTGGGCGAGTTTATCGTACAGCTGTTAGGCCAGTCCCCCTATCACATTGTTACCCCGGCGATGCACCTGACCAAGGAAGATATTGCAAAACTTTTTCATGAGAAGTTCGGGACACCCATCGATTATACACCACAGCAGCTTACCCAAAAAGCAAGAGAACTGCTGAGAGAAAAATACCTGACAGCCGATATAGGCATCACAGGAGGTAACTTCCTGATTGCAGACACCGGCAGTATAGCCTTAACAGAAAACGAAGGCAATGCGAGATTAAGCACCACCTTTCCTAAGATACATATCGCTATTGTGGGGATTGAAAAAGTCATTCCTTCAATGGCCGATCTGGATTTGTTCTGGCCACTACTGGCGAGTCATGGAACTGGTCAGAATCTAACCGTATATAACACTATCCTCAGCGGGCCCAGACAGCCGCATGAAACCGATGGTCCTGAGGAGATGTATGTGATCCTTCTGGATAACGGCCGCACAAACCTGCTCGCCCAAAAAGATCAGCGCCAGGGATTGTACTGCATCCGTTGCGGAGCCTGTTTAAATGCCTGCCCGGTATATAAGAATATTGGAGGACATACCTATAATACTACGTATAGCGGCCCGATAGGTTCAATCATTACCCCTCATTTGCAGGGGATGAAAGAGTTTAAGCATCTGAGTTACGCTTCCAGCCTCTGCGGAAAGTGTTCTGAGGTATGCCCTGTTAAAATAGACATCCATAAAATGCTGCTGCTGAACAGGCGTGATGCCGTTGATCAGCATGAGAATACTAAAGTTGAAGACATAGGCTGGAAAGTATGGAATACAGGCATGTCCAAACGATCAAGAATGGATATGGTTGGAGGAAAGATCAAAAACTTCTTTCTTAAATTTTTCTTCAAAAAAATGTGGGGTAAATACCGCGCCATGCCTGAGATCGCCGACAAATCTTTTGCTGCACAATGGCTGGAGCAGCAGAAAAACAAAACTCAGCTATAGTGTATGCAGTTCGACCGCGGCGATAAAAGTAATAGTACCTTATTATCAATCTATAAGGAATTGCTCTATCCAAGGATGGTCGAGGAGAAGATGTTGATCCTGCTCAGGCAGGGACGCATAGGAAAATGGTTCTCCGGAATTGGGCAGGAAGCCATTGCTGTAGGAGCAGCCCTTGCGATGAGGGCTGATGAATATATCCTGCCGATGCACCGCAACCTGGGTGTATTCACCGCAAGAAAGGTTCCTTTACGGAATCTGATTGCGCAGTGGCAGGGCAAAGTAACAGGATTTACAAAGGGCCGCGACAGGTCCTTTCACTTCGGTACGCAGAAACATAAGATCATCGGTATGATTTCACACCTGGGGCCACAGATGGCATTGGCAGATGGAATTGCCCTGGCTGATGTAGTTGCCGGTAAAGAAAAGGTTACCCTGGTCTTTACCGGAGAAGGAGCTACCAGCGAAGGCGATTTTCATGAGGCCGTCAATGTGGCATCGGTATGGAATTTACCCGTGATATTCCTGATCGAAAACAATGGTTACGGCCTGTCCACACCAGTAAATGAGCAGTTCAATTGTGCAAAGCTGAGCGATAAAGCTATAGGCTATGGCATTGAGGGTTTACAGATTGATGGCAATAATGTGCTGGAAGTACTGGATACCATCTCTCAGCTTGCAGATAAGATAAGAAGCAATCCCAGGCCGGTTCTGGTAGAGTGCCTAACTTTCAGAATGAGGGGACACGAAGAAGCCTCGGGCACAAAGTATGTCCCTGCAGGACTGCTGGAAGAATGGCAGCTTAAAGATCCGTTGCAGAATTTCGAAGATTACCTGATAGCTCAGCAGTTACTTACAGAAGAATCTATCCAGACCATCCGGGCTGGTTTTAAAACAGAAATCGACCAGCAGATAGATAAAGCCTTTAGTGATGCGGAACCTGCATCTTCTCCGGAAGAAGAACTGGAGGATATGTATGCACCGTATCTGCAGAGAGCTGTTCCCCCATCCAGAGTAAGCACAAAAATGCGGTACCTGGATGCAATCAGTGATGGGCTCAAAATCGGGATGCAGAAATACAGCAACCTCGTACTAATGGGGCAGGACATTGCCGAATATGGTGGAGCCTTCAAAATCACACAGGGTTTTTCAGAAGAATTCGGGAAAGCAAGAGTAAGGAATACCCCTATCTGCGAATCGGCTATAGTTGGCGCCGGTTTGGGCCTTTCCATTAACGGCTACAAATCTGTAATAGAAATGCAGTTTGCAGATTTCGTCACCTGTGGATTTAACCAGATTGTGAATAACCTGGCCAAAACACATTATCGCTGGGGAGAAAAAGCTGATGTGGTAATCAGAATGCCTACCGGGGCAGGAACGGGCGCAGGACCATTCCACTCACAGAGCAATGAAGCCTGGTTCACGAAAACCCCTGGGCTTAAGATCGTGTATCCTGCCTTTCCCCTGGAAGCCAAAGGTCTGCTGCTCGCTGCGATTGATGATCCTAACCCGGTACTTTATTTTGAACACAAGTATCTCTACAGAAATATCAGCGGGCAGGTACCTACAGGCTACTATAACATTGAAATCGGCAAAGCCAACGTGCTCAAACAGGGCACACAATTCAGTATCATCACTTACGGACTGGGTGTACACTGGGCACTGGCATATTTGGCAGAAAATCTCCATATTTCTGCCACGGTGGTAGACCTTTGCAGCTTACAGCCATGGGACAAAACCGCGGTTGCCGGGGTAGTGAAAAAAACAGGGCGGGTACTGGTCTTACATGAAGATACTTTGAGCAGTGGTTTTGGGGCAGAAATAGCCGCCTGGATCGGAGAAAATTGTTTCAGTGACCTGGATGCCCCTGTGATGCGCTGCGCCAGTCTTGATACTGCTATTCCCATGAACAAATTACTCGAAGATCAGTTCCTTGCTAAGAGCAGGATCCAGGCTACCGTCCAAAAATTATTGGCTTACTAATGGCTTCATTGGCACGATAATAGCCCTATGGCTAATAACAACCCATTCTATCAAAGCGCTATGAAGACGATCCGATTTTTAAGTTCAGTTATATTACTGGTTACCCTATACAGTTGTAATTACTTTAAATCGAAACATCCTCAGGCCGCGCTGCCCGGAGAAGAAGGAGCCACCGGAATGACAGATAAGTCTATCCTCAATTACTCAGCTCAAATAGACAGAACATTAAGCCATTATAAGAAAGACTTCAGTCTCATTTATCTTTCTGGAGATTTGTCCGTGTATGCAGAAAAGTACAGTAATTATGGAGACGGTAAATTGTATAAAACCTATACTGCAAATGGCAATACCAGCAACAGTGTCAAAAGTTATTACTTCAAAAATGACAGCCTCATCCTGGTAAAACAGCAGGACAAGGTCATGAATGAAGGCGTAGAGGTTTATAAAAACGTCCGCAGCTATCTCCGCAACAATGTGACTTTTAAAATGGATAGCCGTACAGCAAGTTCTGCGGCTGCACTTTCAACACTCCCCTATCTGCTCATACAGCCTGCAGAGAATAAATATCCGGAAGAGGATTATGCAGGCGATATCAAAAGTATGGACGAAGCTATCGCAGGAACTGATAAATTTGAGATGGTTTTTGATAACATCACGACCTATCCAGATGCCCATTATATTTTCCTGAAGAGTAAAGGGCCCAGTAACTATAAAGCCAGCCTCCTGGTCAGTACCAGAGATACTTTTATTGACAGCCTGCTCAATTTTCCGTCTGTATTTAAAGATGAAAAACTCAGTTTAAGATGGAAGATTAAAGATAAGGAAGCTGTTTATGTACCTGTAGACAGTATCAGCACATCTGCCAGTGGACTGAACAGATAGATATTGCCATTATCCAGGCATTCACACCTGAACCGTTTTCTCAGCTGCTCCCCTTTCTTAAACCTGCGGCCATCCCTGATACTGAAAACAGCATGAAAAGGCAGTTCTTCCAAACGGGTATGATCTGCCAGCGCATCGTATCGCTTGAGCGCCCTTGACAATTTCAGGTCGGTACAGCTCGAAGCCGAAGGATTATTGAGATAAGTAGTAATGGCCGACTCAAGATCAGCTGGGAACACCTTCTTTTCTATAAAGGGAGTCATCATTCTCTTAAAGTTTACCTTCCATTCCTCCCCATGCGGTTTCACCTTATTCTTATGATCGTTCCAGGTAAGCAAATGCGCAAACTCATGCACAGTGGTTACCAGAAATGCATAAGTGTTGAGGTTATTATTAACCGATATCTTGTGGCCCAGCTGCTTAAAAGGGTGCCTGTAATCTCCAAGCTTGGTGGCCCTGCTTTTAGATATCTTAAATTCGCACTGAAAGTAATCAATCCATTTAGCAATAACCGGAGCTGCTTCAGGAGGCATATACTGGGCTAAAACATTCACTTTTTCCACAGTCCTAAGATAAGGATTTACTTTAAAATCTGATAGGCAATTAAGCTGGCCACATAAGCCATCACCGTCATATATGCAGTTTGAATCAGCGGCCATTTCCAGGACTTTGTTTCACGGTATACAACCGCCACGGTACTCATGCACTGCATCGCAAAAGCATAGAATAACATCAGCGAAAAACCGGTGGCAAAAGTAAATAAAGGCAATCCCGTATTTGCGTCTACAGCAACCCTCATTTTATCCCTTATAGTCCCCTCATTATCCACACCACCGTCAACACTATAGATTGTAGCCATAGTGCCCACAAAAGCCTCTCTTGCGGCAAAAGAAGTTATCAGTGCAATACCGATTTTCCAGTCAAATCCCAACGGCCTGATCGCAGGTTCAATTGTATGGCCCAGAATACCTGCATAGGAATTTTCCAGCTTTTCAGCAGATTTATCCCTTTCCAGGGTAATGATTTTTGTATTGTCCTGCTGTAATTCGATCTGCGCATATTTTTTTTCAATGGCCTGGAACTTATCAGAAGGGCCGTAACTTGCCAGCACCCATAAAACAATGGAGATCGCAATGATCACTTTACCCGCTTCCAGTACAAAGGTCTTTGACTTTTCATACATTGTGTACAGCACATTCTTCCAGCGTGGCATTCTGTAGACCGGCAGCTCCATAATAAAATATGATTTCTCTTTGGCTTTGATGATAAACTTCATTACAAAAGCCACGACCATCGCTGCTATGATACTGATCATGTACATTGCCATCAGGGTAAGCGCCTGCAGGCTGATCAACCCCAATACTTTCTCATTGGGGATAATTAGTGAGATCAGCAGCGTATATACCGGTAACCTTGCCGAACAGCTCACCAGAGGCGCCACCATAATCGTGATGATCCTGTCTTTCCAGCTTTCAATAGTTCTGGCGCTCATGATTGAAGGTACGGCACAAGCCAGACTGCCGATCATAGGTACAACAGACCTGCCGCTGAGGCCAAACTTCCGCATGATCTTATCCATCATGAAGGTTACCCTCGCCATATACCCTGTATCTTCCAGTATCGAGATAAAAGCAAACAGGATAGCAATTTGCGGGATAAAGATCACGATGCCCCCAAGCCCCGCTACCACGCCATCCAGCACCAGATCAGTTAAGACACCAGGCGGAAGGTGTTCATGTCCAAAACTTGTCAGCCAGGCAAAGGACGCTTCGATGAGGTCCATTGGATAAGCTGCCCAGGAAAATATGGCATTGAAAACAAATAATAAGATAAAAAGGAAAATGAAGAAACCCCAGAAACGGTGTGTCAGGATTGCATCAATGCGGTCGCTCATCACGAATTTCTTTTCTACTCCCTTATCTTCGATGACATCAGACAGGATTGTACTCAGGTGTTTGTAACGTGCGATAGTTTCCGCAGCCTGCAGTTTGGAAGATTCGAAGTGATTGTTTCTTTCAATGGTTTCAAACTCCTCGTATTTATCAGTGTAAAAATCCAGGTGTTCGTGCTGGTGCAAAAGCTGCAGTGCATAATAATCATTATCTGTACCTACCAGTGCTTTTACATCTTCAATAGCCTTACCGGCCAGAACTTTCATGTCGGCTCCTTTTTCCTGCGTGGCAATAGGGGTAATATTTGCAATTGCCTGCTTCAGTTCTTTCAGGCCTTTGTTACTTCTTGCAGAAATAGGTACCACCTGCACCCCCAGTTTAGCAGAAAGCTTGTCAACATTGATATTGATCCCTTCTTTGACTGCCATATCTGTCATGTTCAAAGCAAGGATCACCGGCACATTGAGATCGGCCACCTGAGAATACAACAGCAGGTTCCTGCGCAGGTTTGTTGCGTCAGCAACCACCACGATCATATCGGGATGACTGGAATTGCGTTTGTTTGCCAGTACCTGAAAAACAACAGCTTCGTCTTTACTTTTGGGATATAAACTGTAAGTGCCAGGAAGGTCGGTTATTTCAGCTTGCTGACCGGGCGTTAATTTACAGTAACCTACTTTTTTATCGACGGTAATTCCCGGAAAATTTCCAATTTTCTGGTTCATTCCCGTAAGCAGGTTAAACAGTGTTGATTTTCCCGTATTGGGATTACCAACCAACGCGATTTTTAGAATACTGCTCAATTTGTCTATGTAATGATAATTACTGAAGCTTCGTCTTTTCGTAAACAAAGCTGGTATCCTGCCACACGGATAGCCATAGGATCACCAAGGGGGGCAAAACGCTCAACTTCTACCATCTCACCAGGCAGGCAACCCATCTCCATTAATTTTACAGACATTTCAAGATCTGTAAAAGCTACGATAGTGCCGCGTTCTCCTGGTTTCAAATGTGAAAGATTCATACCTTAAATTAGGCGGCAATTTAGCCTTTATCGATAATAAATCCAAATAATGCATTACATATCGGCTATCTTGATGCTGAGATTACATTCCTCCCCTGCGTCCGCCACCGCCGCCGCCGAAGCCACCCATACCACCGCCTTCACCACGTTCTCCACGCTGTCCGGGCATATTGTTGATGGTCTTGCCACCCATCCTGTTAAGTGAATAAGTGAATGAGAACATATAGTATCTTTTCAGCACATTATATCTTAAATCGGTAATGGTGTTGTTGCTTGATGTCCTGGTTATGCCCTGGTTCTGGTTCAGTGCATCATTTACCGCCAGTTTAAAAGTTCCCCTGTTCTTGAAGAACTGCTTGCTGATGTATCCGTTCACGATAGTATAATTGGTATCATAACCCTGTCCCCTTCCAGTATTCTGGTAGTAGTCAGCGTCAACAGCGACACGAAATTCTCCCGGAAACATGTAACTCACGTTAGCCGTAGGATTCAATGTATAATAAGTGGTGTTTGAACTTGCCTGTGCAGAATAGGTTGCCCGGTTAATTGATCCGGCAATACCGGCAGTCATATCAAGTTTATCCATAGAAGTTACCAGCCTGTATTTGTTGGTTACAGAAAGATCGTTAGTGATGTTCTGAATGGAATTGGTAAAGTTTACACCTCTTGCATAAGTACCGCCAAGGTCAATATTAAGGTTCAGTTTATTGTCTGTTATGATCGGGAGACCAACAGATGATCCCAGTGTGCCCTGGTACACACCATTCACATTTACCGGTACCACAGCAATCTTACCAAAGTTGGGATCTCCAGCATCATTGATCAGGGAATTATTGTTACCAAAGGCATTGAAAGTCTGACTGATGTTGGCAAAAATAAACAGTGAACGGAAATGGGCAAAATCAAAGTTATTGTAAATTACAGTAACATTGTTGGTAAACGCTGGCTTCAGATCCGGGTTACCAATTGGGATAGTTTGTGTGTTTGAGTTATCCGGGATCGGTTGAATCTGGGTGATCGAAGGTTGTTGAGTGCTTCCGCGGTACCTGATCACCAGTCTTTTGCTCCTGCTGAAATTATAACGCAGCTGACCACTTGGAACAATATTGTTGAAATTCTGACTAAAGATATTGCCGGTGGTCAGATTCTCATTTCTTCTGTCTACATTTTGTACGGCCAGGCCAATGTTCCAGTTATACTTTTTAGCCGTCTTATTGATACTTGCACCTACCGCATTGGTTAAGGTTTTGTTCTCATAAGTATTGGTATATGTAAAATCCGGAATATCATACAATGAAGTTATAGTGTTATAATTATAAGTAAACCTTTCACTGTTATCAAAATTATACACATTCTGATAGTTCAGTTCCAGGCTCAATGTTTTAGAAAGTGGTTCTGTGTAGACCAGTCTTGAGGTATTGCTTATAGAATGGGCAGTCGTATTGTTCAGCTGGTCCGTATTGTCCAGCGTGAGCGAATCAATGCCTGACGTTGTCCTGTTCGCAATCGTATTATAGTTTTTGCCGTCGCTGTCGTTGATCGTTGTTCTTACATTCAATGAAAGTGTACGTCCTCTTCTCAGGAACTTCTTCCGCAGCAGGATATTGTTATTTACCGTAGGCGCCGTGGTTTTTGTATTCAGCTGCTGGGTACCTACAGTTTGTGAAGTTGCATAACTGTTCACGTAAGAACTGTTCTGATTCAACCCGGTTTCTGTATAAGTAACCGCCGGTTCGATACGAATTGTAGTAGATGAATCAATCTTGGTATCAATCATAAAATTGAACCTGTGATTGGTTTTATCTGTAGTGCTGTTCAGGTCCTGATCAAAAGTAGTCGTACTGTTCCCCAGTAAATTTTGTCTGAAACTGCTTTGATCATTAAAAAGTGAGCTCTTATTGAAGAAATAACTTCCGGTAACCTTCGTTTGATCTGTATATACATCGGCAAAGTTGATCCCGAAGGCATTTGTGGTGGTTATTCCCTGCTGAGGTGCACCGGTACTTATACTCGGACCAAAGCCGCCACCTCCGCCGCCACCGCCACGGTTACCACCGCCGCCGCCACTGCCAAAGTTTTGCTTGTTCACGTTATTGAACTGGCCGATTACAGAAAACTGCTGATCGTTTTTAAACTTATTCGCATTGATACTCACATCGTAGCGCGGATCAGTCCCTTCACCAGCATTTGTACCATAACCCGCTGAAGAATTGCCGAAATAGCCATTCTTCATATCCTTCTTGGTTGTAATATTAATGATCTTCTCCCTGTTTCCATCATCCACACCGGTAAACTGGGCCTGGTCAGAAAGCAGGTCTATAACCTGGATCTTATCAATCATATCTGCCGGCAGATTTTTGGTAGCCAGTAAGGGATCATTTCCAAAAAAATCCTTACCGTCAACACGCACGCGCGTAACCGTTTCGCCTTGTGCTTTGATCGATCCATCTTTTGCCACATCCACACCCGGCAATTTTTTAAGAACATCTTCTACTACAGCATTCTCCCTTACCTTAAAAGCTTTTGCATCATATTCAACGGTATCTGTCTTTACAACAACCGGCGTAACCACTCCTTTGATCTCCACCGTTTTTAAATCGAGCCCGCTGTTCTCCATAGCAAGTTCACCCAGTGCGACAGCCGGAGCCGCCGCAGTGACCGCAAACTGTTTATTGAAATTCGTTAATCCAAGGTATGCTACCGTCAGGCGGTAATTTCCCGGTGCAAGTCCGGCAATTTTAAATGAACCATCAGCTTGTGTATTGATAACAGAAGTTTGTGTAGTATCTGCTAGATTTTTAACGGCTACAGAAGCAAAATCAATTGGCAAACGGCCTTTGGCATTCAGCACTTTTCCGGTTACCGAACCATTTTTAGTTTGCGAAAATGAAGAGAAGCTGATCAGAAGAAAAGCTGTCAGCAGAAAATTTTTGGTAATCAGCAGGAGAGTTTTTGTAGAAGTTATCATCAAGAATGAGGAGTATGGTTATTTGTCTACTCTATCAGACTCCAATCCGGTGAAATAGTTTGAAATGACAAACAAAAAGAAGGGTAACAAATTAAATACAAAGAATCTTCTGACGCCCTACACTGAAAACTCCTGAATATCAGGATCTTTTGACCGCCTGTTTATCGGAATGTGCAGCAGAAACTACGTGCGGGCAATGGCAGCCCGGTTTAAAAATACTGCAGCTGCTAACCAGCATCACTAATCCCAGAAACATAATACTATATCTTGTCTTCATACCAAATTATTATAGAATGGCCTGAGGCCATCGGGTTATTTTTTTTCAGCATCCACAGCATCCAGGGCCGCTTCGTTGTTCTTGCGGATTTCCCGGCTCATTGTAGTTTCATTATAGTTGGAACGGTGCAAAAGGACATAACTAAAAACAGCCATCATCACACCCATCATATCGGCTCCCAGATCCCACCATTCAGCAGATCTGTAGGGGAAAAGCTCAAGCTGAATGATCTCAATCGCTCCGCCAATAAAGAATGTCAGCGCTACGATCTTAAATATTGTCATTACCCTGAAACTGTAGCTCGACTGGCTTTTGATCTTACCGTAGAACAGTAAAATGCTCAGCACAAAGAAGAACCCCAGGTGCACCAGCTTATCAAAACCAATAAAGAAAAAGCCCGAACCTTGAGTGTCGGGCATTTTCGCAGTACAAAAAATCAGGATAACCACTGTCCAGATACCTGCCCAGCGCTGATATGATAATGTTTTTAATTTACTCATTGTATATTATGCACCAACTAAGGCCTGGTATGCTTCTGCAGTTAATAATCCTTCTACCTGTGAGGCGTCAGAGATCGATGCTTTGACCATCCATCCTTCTCCATAAGGGTCAGAATTCACCAGTTCAGGGTTATCGTTCAATGCTGTATTTACTTCCAATACTGTTGCAGTTACAGGCATGTAAAGGTCAGACACAGTTTTAACGGCCTCTACGGTACCGAAAACTTCATCTTTGCTGATTTCATCACCTATTGTATTGATATCGATATAAACGATGTCACCCAGTTCGCGCTGCGCAAAATCAGTAATACCAATAAAGGCTTCATTGCCTTCAACTCTAACCCATTCGTGGTCTTTCGTGTACTTTAGTTCTGATGGAAAATTCATTTTTTTTTAGGTTTTGTTCGTATGAGCCAAAGGTAATTAATATCTGCTTCTAAGCAAGGCTAATTCAGTGTAATACGCAAACTAAAGCCGAAGTTGCTGAACGATGTATTGTAAGTCTGCGAGGTATATGGCTTGGTCAGGTTCGCATCATAAAACAATTTGATATTGAAACGCTGGTTCAGGATATAGTCTACAGTAGGCCTGTAAGTGATGTTCTTTGCACCTGAAGAGACTTCGGCCTCAAATACATCTGCCCTGTAAATAACAGTTTTGTTGTCCCTGATGGCCAGATCCAGTTTAAAGTCCATATTGTTATCCAGCTTCAGCTCCTTAAACAGCCCGAAAGGAAACCTGAATTTCGTAGTCCTGTACCCTATTCCAAATACCAGGTTATTCTCCGTTAACTGTGCCAGCTGACTGTTGGAGAGGCTCAGCCCGAGCAGCCTGGTTTTTCCAATCTCAAAATTGGCTGTCAGGTTGTTCTTTAAACGTGTATCCACACCAATCAGCGGAGAGAAAGTCTCTGCAATAGTTACCTGCTGAAACTGGTAGAAAGGAAGGAAGTTCTGGTTATCATCCCTGCTGTTCACGTAGCCGTCGTTTTCAGTGTAGCGCTGCAGAGAGTTAAAGCCGTTAACACTGTAAACCGAGCGGTAGGCATGCCTGATATCAATCGATTTAAACGTCTCAGCCATGAAGTCGAGCCTGCCCAGTCCGCCATAATTGATCCGCCAGTTAGGTAACGGTATCTTAGGGAAAGAGTTCAGGCTTACTGACGAAGCATCTTTTCCTGTATATGCAGCCATAAAGGCCGAGATGATCACATCCTGTGAGTTCTGGTTGTAGCCATCTGCATAACCGCCGGATACACCTCTTGAATTCAGGTTCTTCGCACCCAAACGCTGGGATATTACTGATCTGTTGGCCATAAACTGATTGAACAGCTTAGATACAGTGCTGCCTGATTTTTCAGAGAAGGCAGTACCCAGGGTAATAAATGATATACTGTAGTCACCGGTCGTGTTAGGACTCAGATTACGGAACGCCTGGCTCGTATTGTCGAACCTGAAGTTTGTAGAATAATTCATCGTCCTGTTCTTGTTCGCTGTCAGCGTGATCCTGAAATCACGGAAAGGCTCCAGTACACTGGTTACACTGATATCTTCTCTCAGCGTATTGATATAAAGCTGCGACTGCAGGGTATCGGTAGTGATCCAGCTGTTGCTGATGGCCATCTGCCTGATATCTCTCTGGCTTCCGAAAACAAATCCCAGTCCGGGAGCCCCGGTAATATCATCGATACCAAGGTAGCTGGTCTTCGGCAGGTAGCCCGGCAGGAAGATCCCTTTAGTCTGTGTAAAGGCAGCATTGATATTTTTAATACTTGTAAGCAAGTTCAGCATCACGCCTGAAAGTCCGCCGCCATTACCATCCTTCATATTGCGCAATGCACCAAATTTATTATAAAGCCCGTTAAAGTTTAGCGTAGGGTTCAGCTGGATCGTCCTCGAATTCTGGATAGTGTTTCCAAGATTAATCGTCGGGTCGTTCAGCGTAGAGAGCGGCTCGGTCTGCCAGTTGAAGTTGGTCCCGTAGCGTGTAGCCACATTTACCCAGTCCATCCCCGGGATCTTGTTTACCGGCAATGCATAAGTAATATTCAGGTTATGGCTGTAATCCGTTGTACGCCCCAGATTTTTCAGGTTCTGCCATACGGTATCTCTCTTAAGCCCTTCAATCTTTCCATCCGGTTCATCAATAATCGAGTAGTTTGTTGCATCAAAATCTATAGTCATCGACTTCGTCAGGTTCCATGAAATAGCATATACCCGTGTCACCAGGAAATTCTTGTTATAGGTAGTATTGATCGGGATACTGTTGGTCGGATCATTATTCCGCAGGCTGTTCTCCGAGTAAAAACGGTTTACGTCAATCCTGAAATTAATAGCACTTGGCAGCAGGCTAAAGTTGATATCCCTGAGAAGGGCCAAAGTATTATTTTTAATGATCCTGTCAAAGGGGCGATAGTTTTTTGATTGCCCTGAGTAATTATAGGCAAGCGAAGCGAAAGTTGTTTTCTGTACCGTATTCTGATTAATAAAATCATGGTGCAGGAACTTGGTGAAAGAGTAGCTGGCACTCAGGTTTTCCACATCCCATACCTGCGGTTTTTTGGAAGGGTCAGTACGTTCCTTGTGCACATTCGTAAAGTTGATACTGTTGCGCGTGGTTACATCCTGCGAATAATCAAGAATTTCCTTTTTCTCCTCTTTGGTAGCCGTTGCCAGTGCTGTTTTCAGTTCTATATCCGGCATCTTCGGGTCATACTGCGGCGTGCTCACCTGATTAGAATAACTTACGTACATCGGCACCTTCAAACCTGATTTCTGAGGGAAGAACTTACCTAACTGCAGATTGGAAGAGATATCAAAAAAGACATTATCATCCCTGTTGCGCTCGCTTACCCTGCTGTCAAGTGATCCAAAGCCAATGGTGGTCTTGCTTGCCGATACATTGACTTCGGCAAAATCAGCCAGCTGGGCATTGATCCGCCCTGCTGCTGCCCAACCCCCGCGCTCATCAAATTCCGTTAAGCGCAGCTCATTGAACCAGAGCTGTGCACTTTTTTCAAGGCCATCATCATTTGCAGCATTTGCTACATTCTTCAGCGGGTTTTTCACTCCCAGCATGTACACCTTTACCTGTCCCATGTCCGGCTGGCCTTTGATCGTTATTGTCCGGTTACCATCCACAACATAACTAAAGGGCTTGCTGATGTCCCACAAAGCTCCGTTTACGTCCCTGGCCCTGTTCCTGGCCAGCTTGGCATCCTGGAAGAGCTTCAGTTCAATATCAATAATATTCGCATCCGGCCAGATAGCATCCGGGTTACTTGTATTTGGGGGCGTCACCGTCATTGGCTGCGCATATTCATAATAGTTGTCCTGATTGTCTGATCCTACCCTGACAAATGCAGTCAGATCTCCGCTGTTGATGACGGCATTTCCAAGGGCTTCGAGGTGGACAAACATCTTCAGGCGTTTGTACGACCTGAAATCGCTCAGCGTAGTTTTAAAGGTAGCCCTGCCATACCCATCCCTCAGGTTGCGGATTGTAAAGGCCAGCGACTGCTCATTTAATTTCGTATCCGTTCTGTAGTTGTTAAAATCCAGCTCCCTGATAATTCCCGGCGGGATCACATAGGGGATTGGCGCACGTTTACCATTTTCTTCGATATTAACTGTAGTCAGCTCTATAGTTGAGTTGTCTGCTGTCACTGTACTCAGTGCCGGATCAGTAATGATCTGCGAACTTTCGTTCAGTGAATTGTACTGCCTCCAGTCGCCCCTTACCAGCTGGATCTTTGCAAACCTCAGCACAGTTGTATCTGCAAAGTTGGTCAGGAACATCCTGAAGAAACGGATAGATTTAAAGTCCTGTATGTTTCCTACCTTTTGCTCATAGTCGGCCAGAGGGATGCGGATCTGGTACCAGGTTACCGGTTGCGTCTGCCCGTTGGCAAGTTTCACCTGCGAGGTCACAGCATCAGTTACATAGTTCTTTCCAACTTCCAGATCGCCCTTACGCATCGACACTTTGTACTGAAAGTACTCGTCGCTCTGCGTCATATTGTTGTCCCTGTTAACATCTTCAGCATCAGGCAATGAGGTAGAGGCCGAATTTTCAATACCGAGCTCTTCCTGGGATTGCTGTGCCGTTTTGGAGTTACCCTCCGGGCCATTGTAATTTTCATAACGTCTTAAAATTCCGGCATTGGCCTGATCCAGTGCTGGCCCCCTGTAATAGGTGTAATTATCAGAACTCGGGTCATTATCAATTTCGGCTGCTGCTGTTGGGTTCAACTGTGTTTTGATCTGTGAGATAGCTGCTGCAAACTTCAGCTTTTCATCATTGCTGGAAAGTCCGTCTAAACCTACATCCTGTGCTCTCCGTGCAGCAGGGTCATTATCAAAAGCCTGTATAACTGGCTGCAGCTTAGACACGCGGCCCCAGTTGGTTTCGTCATATTTTGTAGGATCGCCATCGGCAGGAAGCCCGTTCTCCAGAGATTTTCTTCCGTCCTTCAGGATATCCTCGGAGAGATTACCGATGTTGAAATACAGGTCTCCCCCAATTGAATTGGGTTTGTAGATGTTCGGGTCCATCACCCATAACTCAATATATTCAATATTTAAAGCCTGGAAATCGTTGGTCTCAATCTTTCTGAATATCCCCCCCCATCGCGAGCGCGGGTTTTGCAGGTCACCATTGGCTGCAAATCCTGTGGTTGCGTAATTGTAAGGACCTCTCTTGGTGGGGTAATAGGCAACGTTCAGTGTAGGGAGTGATACGGTTTGTCCTGTTGGGGTTTCCTTAAACGGGAAAACTTCCTGTTCAATGACTTCACGCACCAGATGGTTTGATAATTCTGTCCTGTTGTTCCTGAGGTTGGCCGGGAGGTTTGTACCCGAGCTATTGTAGAAGGTTGGATCAATATTGTAAAAGGCCATCTTTGCCCTGTTGTACCCATAGGCAAGATTATCGATAAGCTGCGACTCCTGGAAAAGCTGGGGAGTACTGGACAGCTGCCAGGAGATCGCACTTTTCAGGTCGATCACTGAGCGGGTAGCTTCAAAGTCATCCAGGTAACTTACGCCACCTTTATCCCCTTCACTATTCAGCGCAGCCGGATGCCCAGGCACCAGCTTGGCATACTCTCCTGAAAATGTGAATTTGGAAGGCGCCTTGGTAGAGAGGAAAGGCAGGCGGTCTACCATCTTTGTCAGAAACCGCGAAGAAGAACTATAGTTAAGGTCAAATCCGTAAATACTGTTGCTGATCGGCTCTTCGCCCAGGTTTACTTTTGGGGTAAGCGGTTTTTCCGAGAGGTTCATATATGTACCCCCGATGTTCAGCTTATTGCTTACACGGTAATCCAAGCGTGTTCCAAAAAGAGAGCGTTGCTGCAAGCCGAATAATTCACTGTTTTCAGTAGTGATCCTGATCGGCTGACCTGAAATCAGTAATCCTGTATTGATGATCTTTACCCGGCCGCCCTGGTAATCCACGGTAAAATCCACACCTTCCTGTAAGGGGATTGTACCGGAAAACACTTTTACTGAGCCTTCGGGAACGTTGATAGAGTTCAGACTGAACTCTGAGGCTACGTCCGACTGGAATGCTCCCTTAATGATGAAGCGGTTTTGCTTTGTAAACAGCTGCTGAGCAACTACCTTGGTAGAGTCGTATAAAGCTGTAAAAGTATATTTATCGATCAGGTTCTGCTCTCCGGGGTTAAACTGCGAGGCCAGGTCTTTACCAAAAGGTTCCAGTACCGGAAAGATCACCCTTCCGTTCAGGGGATCGATAGTCACGTAACCCGCACTGGTATTTGTGACAAAAGAGGATAGTCCATTGCTTGTCGCACCTGAATTCACATTTCCGAGGGAATTCAGGTTTCCTATAGAAGTCTCTGTAGAGGCACTTGCTGTACTTGCAAAAGGCTTATCCTCAGCAGCAAAGTCAAATGCCCCGTCAGGCTTGCGTTCATTCTGCTGGTTCAGCCGGTCAAGTCCCGTCAGGGTGATCCATAGTTTATTCGCCGTGTTGATACCTTCTGACATCACCGGTTTTTCTATGCCCGATTCGTTGTCCAGCCGCAGGATGTCAAGTCTGAAATTCTGCGGACTGATCTGGTATCCCCCGATCGAATAGATGTTTTTCATCATCAGGTCCCAGGTAGGCAGATTGGTTTTCGTCGTCTCGTTCTTCAGCAATTTAGCATACAAAACCTTCGGCGTTGCCTGATCAAAACTCACATCGGTAGAGAACTCCCCAACCTGATATTCGGCACCATTGTAAGTGTACCTGAATACAACTGCCAGTATCTCATCTGCATTTAATGGGTTATTCAATGAGATATAACCCAGCTGCGTATGCAGTGTATATTCCTTATCAGATAGCTTGCGGGCATAGGTCATCTTACCAAAGTTGTCCGTTCCCCCATTAGACTGGAAGTAGGAAATGATATCGTTTGAATTGGTAAGTCTTGCACCGGCAGGAATTTTCGTAAGCAGGTCATTAGACTGTCTGCTGCCCTGCAGTGCAAATCCCGAAGGCAATGTAGAAAAACCAGCTCCGCCAACAATCTGACCGGTATTGTAAGGCTGGTTTTCTCCAAGGTCAATAAGGCCCAGTACATCCCTTGAGTCCTGGGTATTGCCCGTTTTATTGGTAATCCAGACTTCTATCTTGGTGATATTGATACCCGACAATACGGTGGGTGGTGTAGCTAAAGATTTATTGTAAGTATCCCTGAAATATTTTGCCAGGAAATAATGTTTGTTGGCCTCGTAAGTATCAGCGCTAAGCCTGAATTCATTTTGCTGCGCACCATTGCTTATCTTGAGTTCGCGCGACTGAGATTTCTGCTGTGAGAAAACTGAAGTTACGTTCAGTTTACCAAACTGGAGCTGAGTTTTGATTCCGAAGAGTGCCTGGGTACCTGAGATCAGGGAAGTGCTCAGCGGCATGCTTACGTTACCTGCTTCAATCTTTTTGATTATATCATCCTCGCCGCCGGTATAATCCAGCTTTATCTGGTTCTCAAAATCAAACTGGGCTTCGGTATTGTAGTTCATGTTTAGCTTGAGCTTGGTTCCGATATTACCCACCACATCCATCTGGATCCGCTGGTTAAAGTCGAAATTACTTTGCACACGCTGTCTTTCATTGAACAGTGGATTTTCATTTTTGTTGACCCTGCCCAAAAAGGTAAGCTCTGCCTCCCCCCTCGGCTGAATGTTGATCTGGTTACCGCCAAATAAACGTTCAAAAGATTTATTTTCAATCGTCAAACTCGGAATTACTCCCGTTTGCCTGATCTCATCCGCCTCAGCGTTTGAAATCTCACGCCAGTTATTGCGTTTGATCTCGCTGTTCACCAGGCGCTGATATTGTTCTACAGTCAGATACTGTGGGGCACCAAGGATTCTACCGCCAACTCTCTCCCGGATGATGTACCTTTTATTGACAGCATCATACTCCACCTCCCTCGTCATGTTATCAGGCATTGGCGAAAACGAGTTAAATGGCTGCCTTATTCCTAACCTCTGCTTTTCCCTCAGGCCAAAAGTATTCCTGGTAGTATCCTGGGCAGGAACTACACGCCTTACCTGCGCTATAACATGTAAGCCGCAGAAAGAAAAAACCAGGAAGAGTAGAAAAGTAAAAGTGTTTCTCAAAGGCAAAAGTATATGATATGTTTTTCCGTGACTGGCTGATCTTTATTATAAATTCTTCAAAGCTATTTTTATCATCTGCTCTACTGTCAGATCTGTTCCACCATTTTTTATTGCATTGTCTATAGATTTCTCCGCCGGTAATTTTGCAAAACCCAGCATCATCAGGGCTGAAAGTGCTTCTTCGCGTACTGTATGGTTTAATGGGGCAGCAATCAGCGATCCTGTTCCTTCTTTTTTCAATTTGTCCTGAAGTTCTAAAACTAACCGTTGTGCGGATTTCGCACCGATGCCCTTTATCCGCTGGATTAAAGGTAAATCTGCATTCACAATAGCAGTTTGGATCTCTGCCGGCGTAATCGACGAGAGCATCATTCTACCGGTATTTGGCCCGATACCAGAAACGGAGATCAGGTGCAGGAACAAACGGCGCTCCCCCTCATCAATAAAACCGTAAAGCGTATGGCTATCTTCCTTTACATGCAGCCAAACGTACATTTTACAACGTTCGCCAGCACCTAAGGCACTATATGTGTTCAATGATATATTAATGTGATACCCTATACCACCAGCTTCAACCACAACATAAGCAGGACATTTAAAAGTCAGCCTGCCATCAATATAATCATACATATCTTTCTATTTTTTCGCTAAAATCAATGTGCTAAAGCTACTAAAAGGAATTTATCATTCTTAATGAATTAAAACACCTCTATTACTTTCATAGTTTCGTTAACCTAAATTCTTATCTATAGAGCGTATAATTAAGAGATCGGCTGCCGGTACTTACGATTACATTTTGCTGTTATTTGAGCCAAAGTTAATAGGAAAACGTTATTAAATTCTTTATTGTGTACTAAATTTACCTGCACAAATTCGGGCTGCGTAAAAATGATCCGAAGCGCTTACGAATATGAGATAATATTTGAGCAAAAAAAAGGGTCGATCAGGAATGAACAAAAAGAATAAGAGCTGATTAAAGCCTTCCGGAAGACTTCTCAGCGCCGTTTGACTGCGCTCTGTACGAGATGTATTTCTTTCCCGAACGGCTTTCAGTATGCCTGGCAGCAGCCTGATTTTTTGAGACGATTAATTTCTGTCCGGGAACAATATTATTCCCTTTCAGCTTATTCCACACTTTGATATCCTGTACATCTATTCCAAACTTATCGGCAATAGCAGTCAGGTTCTGTCCCGGAACCACCTTATGGTACACGATAGAAGGTTTGTCTTCAGCAACTGTTTCCCTGTGTTTTTTAAGGAGTCTCCTGTCATCATTTGATGCCTGGATAATCCGGGTATTCATTTCTACCGTATGGTCATTCAGCACTTCGTAAATACTGGCAAAACTTGCCAGGCTCACTTTGGGCATAATGATCCGTTTCGGCAGCTCTATTGAACCATTAACGATCTTTTTCTTATAGGAAGGGTTTAAGGTGCAGAGATCTTCTTCCTGCATTGACAAAGCTTCTGCAAGCTCTGTTAAAGAAACATAGCGGCTCACCTGGATAGTATCTGTTTTGATCGCAAACAGCGATTTCTGTGCAAGGATCTGGTGTTTATCTGGGCAATTCATTACATAAATCGCAGCAATAAATGCTGGCACATAATTTCTTGTTTCCATTGGCAGGAAAGGCCTGATTGCCCAGAAGTCCCTGGAATGTGCTTTCGCAATCGCCCGGTTTACATTACCGGTACCGCAGTTGTAAGCAGCTATTGCCAGCAGCCAGTCGCCCAGCTCAGCATATGCATCCTTAAAATATCTTGCAGCCGCATAACTGGCCTGGATCGGATCCTTGCGTTCGTCAACAAAGTTATCCATGTTCAGTCCATATCCTTTGGCAGTGGTAAACATAAACTGCCATAAACCGGTGGCACCCACTCTGGAAATTGCATGGGAATTCATAGAAGACTCAATAATCGGAAGATATTTCAGCTCCTGAGGCACACTAAAAGCTTTGAGCGCATTTTCAAAGATTGGAAAATAATATTCTGAAAGCCCCAGCATTTTGCCCATCATCTCTTTTCTGCCGGCATACACATCAATATAGCGCTGTACAGACTCATTGTAAGTCAGAGGAATTTCCTTTTGAATGGAATCGAGGCGTTTTTTATAAGTGAAATTGTAATTGTAGAATAAAGGGTTTTCTAAAACCTGCGGCACTGCCGTGGTGTCACCTGTAAAGGTTGTAGAAAGAAAGCTGATCGGGGAAATAGAATCCAGCCTGACTATTTTTTCCTGTGCGCCGGCTTTCATACCAAACAATACACAGAAGATTACTACAAGTACATTTCTTATCATAAGCGTTTAGGGGTGCTGCTAAAACTCTTTGTTAAAGAAAGTAAAACATCTTCTTGAAAATGTTTTGCCATTAACTGTAAGCTTAACGGTAAACCGTCCGGATTATTGCCCAGTGGAACTGCAATTGCAGGAATACCTGTAAGCGAAGCCAGCACGGTAAAAATATCAGCCATATACATTACCAGCGGGTCCTGCATATTCTCGCCTATTTTAAAGGCAGGAGTAGGCGCTACAGGAGTCAGGATCACGTCGTAGCTATTGAATAACGTTTCAATTTTATCCCTGATCATCCTTCTTACACGCTGGGCTTTCTGATAATAGGCATCGTAATACCCGGCACTCAGTACAAAAGTTCCGAGCAGTATCCTGCGTTTTACTTCGTCTCCAAAGCCCTCGGCACGGGATTTTTTATATAAACTGTTGAGGTTCTCCGCCTGCAGATTGCGGTATCCGTAATGAACACCGTCATACCTTGATAGGTTAGAAGAAGCTTCGGCAGCTGTCAGCACATAATAGGCAGGAACTAAATAGTCCAGCAGATCGAAAGATACATAATTAACCGTATGTCCTTGTGCCTTCAATTCTTCGATAGCCGTAAGAATAGAAGATTTGATATCCGGATCCAGTGCCTCGCTCTCCAGTGTTTCCTTTAAGACTGCAATATTCTTATTACACTGATCATCAAGTTTCGACAAATAAGCCGGCACAGGCAGTCTTGATACCGTACTGTCATGCGTATCAGCACCGGCCAGTACTTCCATCAGCAGAGCTGCATCAGTTACAGAAGATGTCAGCGTTCCTACCTGATCGAAAGAAGAAGCATAAGCAATTACACCATATCTTGAAATACGTCCGTAGGTAGGCTTAAATCCAAAACATCCGCAAAAAGCAGCGGGCTGTCTTACAGATCCGCCGGTATCTGTTCCCAGAGCAGCAAGACAAAGATCAGCTTGTACCGCTACAGCAGAACCACCGGATGAGCCACCGGCTACCCTTTCAGTATCAGCGGCATTGCGTACCGGTCCATAGTAAGAGGTTTCATTGGAACCGCCCATTGCAAATTCATCACAGTTTAACCTGCCGATGATAATGGCATCTTCAGCAATCAGTCTTTCAACCACTGTTGAAGAATAGGGCGAGATAAATCCTTCCAGCATTTTAGAAGAAGCAGTAGTAATGTGGTCTTTATACAGGATATTATCCTTGATACCGATTACCATACCCGCAAGTTTCCCTGCAGTACCATTATTGATCTTTTCCTGCACTTCCTGCGCCTGTACTCCCGCAGAAGTAAAAAAAACCTCGTTGAATGCATTGAGGTTCTTGTGGGTTTCTATCTGTGTAAAATAATGGTCAAGCAGATCAGGAAGAACAAGCTTTTTTTGCTCAATAAGCGCTTGTATCTCTGATAAAGATGTATACTTCTTCAAACTAATGGAAAGGAATTAAAGGGTTACGAATTCAAAATAAAAACCTACAGAGGTTTATGGGTATTGGTACGGTTAGATTCAACTGAATCATCTGCTCCGTCTTTACCGTCTTTGAATTCTTTTACGCCTTTACCAAGGCCACGCATTAATTCAGGGATTTTTTTACCACCGAAAAGCAGGAGAACAACTACTAAAATAATAATGATCTCAGGTGTGCCCAGGGCAGCTAATATTGTGAAGTTTGACATAATCGTAGGATTAAATTTTATTTTTTTCTGTTTCTGAAGGTACTGTTGACTCTGAATCCGGTGTAACGGTTTCAATCGTATTTGCGTTTGTTGCTGTTTCCGTTGTCGCTGAAACTTCCGGGGCAGCGGATGACGCTGGTGTTGCTGCTTTCTCAGCCGCGGCCGTTGCCGAATAAGCTGCAATTGGCGTGCCCAGCGGAGCTGTTGCCGGTTTCGCAACAGGCACTTCAGTGGCTTCCGGCGATGCAGGAGATACGGTAGTTCCCGAAGCTGATACTGGTGCTTCTGCTGCAACTTCCGAAGGGGACTCTGAAGCAGGTATTTCCACTTCTTCTGTATCAGATGTTTTAGTTAGGTTAATCGGTGCAGCTGCCGCCGCAGTAGGATACATCTGTTCTTCTAAGGTAGGTTTTGGATACTGCTGGTCATATTTATCATTCTCAGCTTTCAGGTCTTCATCAATATCCATCGCGTTGATATTGCGGTGAATTTCTCTTTTCACTCCCTCAGATGCATCTTTGAAATCCCTGATTCCTTTTCCAAGGCCTCTCGCCAGTTCAGGTAATTTCTTACCTCCAAATAAAAGCATGACCACGCCAAGAATCAGCATGATCTCTCCACCGCCCATATTTAAAAATTCTAATATCACTCCAGTCTGCATATCACTCAACTTAATAAATCTTTACAAATATAATCATTTTAAAACCAATTATTTATTTTGCTATCCATGCTTCAGGATTCAGTTTAGCCTGTCCACGCATGATTTCAAAATGTAATAATGGCCCGTCCGACGTAGTAGCTACAGTACCGATGTTCTGGCGCGTCTCTACCTTATCACCCTTGGCTACCGAAGAAGATCTCAGGTTCTGATAGATCGTAAAGTAATCACCATGACGAATGGCCACTACATAAATTCCCTGTATCATCCTTACAAACAGCACTTCTCCACCAAATACAGCCCTTACTGCCGCTCCGTCAGCTGTCAGGATATTTACCCCGTCATTGCTGTAGCTGGCTTCGCCTTCGGTGTGTCTTCCAAAGTTTTCAGTAATGGAACCCTGTCCTACCGGCCATGGTAAACGGCCTCTGTTGTTCTCAAACCCTGCAGATAACTTCGCCGCCTCTGGTGTAGAGGTCAGGTAATTGCTGTTGGTCTTTGCTTTTTCAACCGGCGCAGCTTTATTCTCGGCACGTGCTTTTGCTGCAGCCGCACGGGCTTCATCTTCTGCTTTCTTTCTTGCAATTGCAATTTCCCTACTGATCGCATCCCTGATCGCGCGGTCTACCGCCTGCTGCTGTTTCCTTCTCTTGGCAATATCGCGTCCTAGTTCTTTCTCCTGTTTGCTTACCTGGTTCAATACCGTAGCCTGCTCCCTCTTGTTTCTTGCCAGTTTATCCTGCTCCGACTCCTGTTCACGCAGCAGATTGCTTTTCGCTTTCAGGCTTTTATCCAGTACTACAATCTTGTAGTTTAAGTTCTTTTCTGTTCCCTGAATATAGTCTGCCTGCTTCTTGCGGTACTGCCCAAACTGCTGCAGGTATTTAATTCTTTTGTAGGCCTGATTGAAATCACGCGCAGCAAAAATAAACATCATCTTATCATAAGAGTTCCTGTTCCGCTGTGCAAACCTGATCATTCCCGCATATTCCTTTTTCAACTGCGCCAGCTGACCTTGAAGTGAATGTACGGTATTCGTATTTTCATGGATTTCACTATCCAGGTTTTTTATTTCCGAGTTGATCACCGTGATCTTGTTCTGCATCAGGTTGATCTTGGCGCTTAATGCGCGAATCTCTCCTAAAGTAAGCTTCTTGCTTTGGGAAGCCTTGTTCAGATTACGCTGTAAAAGTTCGATTTCCCGCTGTATGGCTTCTTTTTTTCTTTTCAGCTGTGAACTGCTTTGCGCAACCGCAGTTGATGCAAACGCAAAAAATAAAAGAAACAAAAGTAATTTGTGTAGCTTCATTGCATCAAAAGTATAAAAAAAATTAGTTTATTAACTCAAACCTTTTGGGAACCGTAAACGGAAATTCCAGAGGCAGGTTACGCTCTATTTTATTAAAATCAAACGCAATGTTCGTTTTTTTCGTCCCTGATACGGAGTTTATTTTAGTAACTGAAGGAAAAAGCGCCCCAGTTACGTCCTGGTAATCGGAATATACCACTTTCAGCGCCTGTCCTGCCCTGGCATCGTTCAGGTTCAGTTCAGCCGTTTTTAATAAGGTATTGAAAAGTACCCTGTAGCCTAATCCGGTCTTGTCGCCCGAAAGTGTAAAGATACCCCCATTCAGATTTACTTCAGAACGCTCCGTCATCAGCTCATCAATCGTATTGCCTGTCAGCACCGACTGCAGCATTTTAAAAGTGACCTGTTTACTGGTAAATTTATAAATATAGCTGAAGGGCTTTTTAATGGCCAGCGACTGCAGGTTGTTGCGCACAATCAGGCTATCTGGCGTAATCAGTGCCCTGGCAACTTCAATTCCTGCAATAGCCGTCATGCTGATCCAGATCATTTCGTCTTTTTTCACCCTGATATTAACAGATATACCCTGCTCCTTGCCCTCAATTTCCATGTTCACCCTGCCTTTCAGCGAGAGCGTAGTAAAGGGAAGGTCTTTGGATTTTAAGGTCTTCAGGTTCTCCAGCTTTTTCGTATTCAGCACCGGCGCTGCAGTTTCTGCTACGGGAGGCGCTTTAACTATAGCTTTTTTAGACTTACATCCTGCAGCAATCAGCAGAAGTGAAAGTACCAGCAGGCTATTTAATGTATTTCTTCTCATCTATTTTTCTTTTTAACAGCGTTGAATCGTTGCCTGCATCTCTTGATTTTTTCCACTGGACTACTGCCTTGTCCTGCTCTCCAAGCATAAAGAGGATATCGCCATAATGCTCCAGGTAAACACCATTTTCAGCTTCCTTGTTTTCCAGTGCCTTTTCTATCCAGGTCCTGGCCACTGCATACTTGCCTCCCTTAAATAAAACAAGGGCATATGTATCAGCAACCGAAGCGTCATTTGGCAGGGCCCGGGCTGCAATATCAATCAGCGAAACTGCTTTATTCAAATTCTCATTCCTCAGTGCAAGGTAATAAGCATAATTATTCATGATCAGGTAATTCTGCGGGTCCAGCGTGATCGCTTTATCAAAAGCTTTATCCGCCGCATCCGGCTTGTGCTCGTCGATCAGGATCTCGGCCTGTAAAGCAAAAATCAACGCCTGCAATTCTTTATTGTCTCCATCCAGTGAAAGCGCTGTTTTGATATTACCCAATGCAGCCACATTCTGTTCTTCGCGGTGCAGGGCAAAAGCCATATAGTAATACAGGATCGCCTGGTTGGGGTAAACCGATAAAGCGGCTTCTCCCATCTCTATCATCTGTTTATATTGCCCCAGCAGGATATGTATGTTCAGTACCTTCTCCCAGACTCCATATAGCTGATCGCTGATCTTTAAGGCTTTCCTGTAACTCCGCAGTGCGCCAGGCAGGTTTCCGTTTTCATAGAGAATATCGCCCGACAGGGCAAAATACAATGGATCTTCAAGATGTGCCGGAGCAATATTTTTCAGGATACGGGCAGCAGCCCCGAAGTTTTTCTGCCCTGCATACAGCGTTGCCGCAGCCATAGAATCTGCCGGTAAGGTATCTGCTGCTATCCTTTGTTTAGCCCTGTTGAGTGTAGGCGAAGGCCCAAATTTCTTTTCCAGCAGGCTATACGCTGCCAGGGCCTCTTCCTTTTTCCCGGCAATAGACAAAGCATTTGCCCTGTCAAAATAAAAGCTTTTCTGCTCCGGTGAAAGACGGATCAGCTGGTCAAAGGCCGGGATCAGTTTTTCCATATTGCCAGTACTCTTGTATAGCTCAGCCAATAGTTTCCAGAACCAGATATTGTCTTTCTCCAGCCCTACTGCCGTTTTAATCGCAGTTTCTGCTTCCGGCATTTTATTCTGCCTGAAATTCAGGAGTGCTATTTCGTACCATGCAGCAGCATTCCGGGGGTCCAGAACGACAATCCTGCTGAAACTTACATTGCTTTTATCGTAATTCTCGTTTAACTTGTCCCTGAGGCCTTCAAAGAAAAGTTGTTTAATGATAGTACTATCGCGTACAGAAATCGTTGCCTGCTGGGCTGCAGCATGCATTCCTGTAAAAAGTACACAGCATAAAACAACAATTCTGTCCATGATAAATTTTATTTACCCGTATGTCCGTAGCCACCTTCGCCACGTGCAGTATCACTCAATTCTTCAACACTCTCCCAGCTCACTGTTTCATGTTTTGCGATTACCATCTGTGCAATCCTGTCGCCATTATTCACTACAAAATCTGTGTCAGAAAGATTTACCAGCAATACTTTTATTTCTCCGCGGTAGTCTGCATCGATCGTTCCCGGAGAATTGACAATACTGATCCCATGTTTATAGGCTAAACCACTTCTCGGGCGGATCTGTGCTTCATAACCTACAGGCAGTTCAATATGTAGTCCTGTAGGGACAAGAATACGCTGCAAAGGTTTAATCACAATTTCTTCCGGTGTAAAAGCTCTCATATCCATACCCGCTGCATGAGCTGTTTCGTATTGAGGTAGGGCCAGTCCTGATTTGTTGATGATATTGATCTTCATTTGTAATATATAGTTTTATTGTATTTGAACTTACTTTCCTTTTGCCAGAAGCATTTTAACTTCATCCTTTTCTACATAACAGATCCCCGCAAGGAACAGCAGCAGCAACCCGTTTCCGATATAGATATTCCTGTGAAATACCCAGAACGAGAGCACTACCAACACTACAGCTGTCAGCAGATATACCAGTATAACGTTTAGCTTGTAAGGTATCGGATAATATTTTTGTCCAAGGACATAAGAGATAACCATCATGACAGCATAAGCAAGCATAGACACCCATGCAGACCCCATATAGCTGTAATGCGGAATAAGGATAAAATTAAAAACAATGGTGATCACTGCGCCAATCATTGAAATATACAGACCGTACTTTGTCTGATCAGATAACCTATACCAGATAGAGAGGTTCATATATATCCCAAGGCATACATAGCCAAACAGCAGATAAGGCACGGCAGGCAATCCCACCCAATAGGCTTGGTTCTGAATGAAATGTTTAAGCAGCTCAATATTGGCAACCAGCGCAACAAACAGCAATGACAGCGCAATCACAAAGTAGTGCAGTATAATTGCGTAAGTATTCCTTGCATTTGCCTGTTTCGCATGGCTGAAGAAGAAGGGCTCCGCCCCGAGCCTGAAGGCAGTAATAAAAATACTTAAGAATATTGCAATCTTACACACTGCACCGTAGATCCCAACCTGAACATCTGCAACTGTATCAGGAAGCAATCTGCTCAAAACTATTTTATCCAGATTTTCATTCACGATAAAGGATAAATTGGCTACCAGGATAGGCCAGCTGTAAGAAAGCATTTTGAGAAAAAGTTCCTTATCAAAGCGGAACCTGATTTGCAGGAACTCTGGCAACAGCAATAAAAATGTAACCATACTTGCAATCAAATTCGAAATAAATACATAACCTACCCAGCCCGGGCGGTACCACGATTCAAACCAGATGCCAGCCGCCCCATGATTGCTGATAATCAGCGGAACAACATAAATAAAAAGCAGGTTAAATCCTACAAAGGTCCCTATGTTTAAAAATTTGATCAGGCTGTACTTAAACGCTTTATCATCCGCCCTGAGTTTGGCGAAAGGAATCACACAGATGGCATCCAGAAACAGCAGCCACACAAAAAAGCGGATGTATTGCTGATAATCAAGAACCTGTTTGTCCTGCCCGTTATTGATCCAGGCAGCAATACCATCAGCAAATACATTCCCGCTAATCAGAAAAAGGAGTGCAATAGAGGCTATACAGATAAATGAGTTATTGTAAACTTCCTGCTTTTTATCCTCATGTTTGTTCAGGTAGCGAAAGTATGTGCTTTCCATACCAAACGCCAGTACAGCATTGATCAGCGACGCATAGCTGTATAAGGTTGTGAAAATACCATATACACTGGTCGCATACACTTTGGTAAATAGGGGTGTTAAAATAAAATTAAACAGCCTTGAAAATACGGTACTGAGACCATATACTGCCGTCTGACCTAAAAACTTCTTTATAACTGACACGTGACCGGATTAAACGAACAATAATGCATTCTATTTTTTAATGATTTCAAAATTACGATAGTTTTTCAGTTCGCCGGGCGTAACCTCCACGTTTTCTATCTGGGAGCGGTCCGGTCCTTCATGGCACCATTCCAGAAAAACTTCCAGCAGTGTATCATCGCCCTCAGCTTCTATATATAAACTTCCGTCCTTTTCATTTCTGATCATTCCCCTTACGCCCATCTGGTCGGCTACAACTTTCGTGGTATACCTGAAACCCACACCCTGAACTTTACCTGTTATTTTGATAATGATATGCTTCATCTTATTTTTATTGTTATCGAAACGTTCTGAAAAGAAAGCTTCCTGATTTGTTAGTTTCCTATAACCTGCAGAGCTTCTCCTTTTCATACAGAAAGTCCTGCCATATTTCTTCCAGTATTATTTTTGCAGGGCGGTTCTCGTTTAGCATCGCTGATACCTGCCCAATTTCCAGCTCACCCTCTTCTATATTGCCGTCAAACATACCTAATTTTGCTCTTGCGCGGCCTAACAATGCTTTTAATGTTGCAGGATCGGCCCCTTCAGCTTCCGCAGCTGCCACAGCAGCTTCAAAAGTATTTCGGAGCAGCCTTACCGGTACAATTTTTTGTAAGTGCATCCGGGTATCCCCTTCGGCCGCTTTGATCACCTTTTCTTTAAATGCCGGATGGGCGGAAGATTCTTCTGCAACGGCAAAGGCCGAGCCCACCTGTACACCCTCCGCACCCAGCGCCATAGCGGCGAGCATGCTTCTTCCTGAGGATATTCCACCCGCAGCAATTACGGGTATACTTACTGCATCTGCTATCATAGGTACCAGGCACAGTGTAGTCGTTTCTTCCTTCCCGTTATGTCCGCCGGCTTCAAATCCTTCCGCAACTACCGCATCCGCACCACATTCCTCCGCTTTTTTTGCAAATCTGGTATTAGACACTACATGCACAACAGTAATCCCCATCCCTTTTAAAAAGCTTGTCCAGATTGCAGGATTACCGGCCGAAGTAAACACGATTTTTACGCCTTCCTTCACAATGATATCCATCAATATTTCCGTATCCGGATATAAAAGGGGAATATTCACGGCAAATGGCTTGTCCGTAGCCTTTTTAGTTTTCCGGAGATGCTCCCAAAGCAGATCAGGATACATAGACCCTGCGCCGATAATCCCTAAACCTCCTGCTGAAGATACTGCCGAGGCCAGTTTCCAACCACTGCACCAGACCATACCTGCCTGAATGATCGGATAGTGAATATTAAACAAGCTGGTAATGCGGTTAGACATAGAATACAATTTTACATTAAACGCTGAATCTTACTATCGGGTTTCAGACGCAGGCCTTCAGTCTGTGTAACCAGATTCACACCAGGTTTCTTCCCTTTTTCAAAACTACCATATATCGCGTCTATTCCAAGAAATGCTGCTCCGTTCAGCGTTCCCCAACGTAATAATTCATCAAAAGAAACGTCCCCTTTCTCCTGCAGGCTATACATTTCTGCAAGGATATTCAGTTGCTGATTACTGGCCAGACTATCGGTTCCCAGAGTAATTGTCACTCCGGCATCCTTCAGCAAAGCTATATCCGGCAGCCGGTCCTCAATATAGAGATTGGCATTCGGGCATAAACACCAGAACAACAACTGATGTGCTAATCCGGCAAATTCCAGATCTGCACTGCTGGTAAAAGTATTATGTACCAGTAAAGTTCTTGGTGCTGCAGATAAAAGCGGGAGATAAGTCTGAAGAGAGGATTTCCCCTGTATTTCAAAGAAAGAGATATCCAGTCCCAGAAACTCATAAAGCTTGAGGAAATGGCCGGTTTTACTTTCAAAAAAAGCATTTTCATCCGCTGTTTCCTGATTATGTATCGAAATGGATTCGCCTGCTATACCGGATACCGCATTGATCTCTGTAAACAGCTCGGCCGAAACAGAGTAAGGTGCATGAGGCACGATTGTCGCTTTCAGCGGAGCAAAGGATGCCTGTGTAAGTTTAGCATTGGCAATGATTTCTGCCGCTTTCACCGGATTAAAGCCCATGGCTTCCACAAAGGTGTGGTAATAAATGTTGCTTTGCAGTTTTACCTTTTTCGAAACGCTCTGGTTAGAGATATCTCCAACAGCTACTATCCCATTGGCATACATTTCCTCATCAGCATGCAACATTGCAGTTTCAATCTCCTCTGCCGATGAATTACGCTGCTGGATCACCTGCCGCACAAAACCCGGCAAACCGGTATGCATGGGGATTTTCCCTTTCAGATGAGAAAGTTCCAGGTGGCAATGCGTATTGACCAGACCCGGTACCAGGATACCCTCATAATATTGTATGTCCTGTATGTTTTTTGCTTTTGCCTCCTCCGCAGAAAATACTTCTTCAATTGTACCGTCGCTGCGCAGCGCGATTACGCCGTTTTCAAGCGGTGCAGAGCTTACAGGATAAATCCATGATGCAGAAAGATAGGAAATCATATTTTACAAATAACGGTTATTCCCGTCAAAGCTGATAAAAACGGCGCAAAATTATGCCGGTATCCTTTGCTGGATAGCTTTACAGACCGTTCCTTCGGGAATGACTACATCATGCCATTTGTGGAGAGGAATGTCAATCAGATCTCCTCTGTGAAACGAGAAAACCTTATTTTCGATAATCACATCACAGGTGCCTTCAAGCACCAGCAGTCTTTCATAAATATCGTGATGGATTTCACCTTCTATTTCTGTGGCACAAATGATCATCGTGGTCATTTCCGCAGTATGTCCAAGAACTTTCAAATGCACGCCCTTAAAACCTTCGGGTGTTATCAGATCTTCCGGACCGAACCAGTCTGTATAATCCTCGATCCTGGAAAAGGGGTTTAAACGCGGAATTTCAATTGCAGGCCGTGTAGTTTTCTCTGCGGCGCCATTTCTTCCGGCTGCTGCCCCTGACTTTTTCTCTGCTACATCCGTTTCCTGGCTGGCAGGATCATTTACAGGCATCCCGCTGAATTTTGCCAATGCAGATTCCTTTAGCTTTGCTGAGGGCTCCACAGCATTTTTAAGTGCAAGGTATTCAAGGGCGGTAGCTATTTCCAGGATTTCATGTGCAATCTCAGCAGGAAACTTGCTGGACATAATTAGTACCTCTGCATCCTCTTCATCGGAAGTGTGACCCAGAACATAGAGTTCTAAAATTCCGGATGTTATGAAATCCTCCAGATTCATCATGCCAGTAATGACCCCTTAATTTGTTTAATTGTTTGAATCATTTTTCCTCTGAGACTGTCAACGGGTATGTTCATTTTTTCTGCTGCACCAGCAAAGCTGTACGATTCAAAGTAGATTAGATGTATTGCTTCCCTGATTGTTACATCCAGGCCGGCAGCAAAGCTATCGCCCTGCTCCTTTTGCATATCCTGCAGGTATCTTCTAATGTCCATTGCATAAACAAGATCTATTTCTTCGCGGATCTCATCGGCCATCTGGTTTCTCTTTTCCGGTGGCAGGCAGGCGGCACAGTGTTTCGCAATCTTGATCATCCAGGTAAACAGACGCTCTTTAGCGGGATCATAATCTTTCCGCTGGGCCCATATCGTACAAAACGCATCGTTTGTACACTCTTCAGCGACCACCTTATCCCCGACCATTCTGCTGAGTACGCCTAAAACAGCGGGTGCATATTTGTTATACAACCTGGTATAAACCTCTTTGTCACCATGTTGAAACAGGTTGACCAGGTTATTATCCACATCATTCAGCGCAGAAGGAAGTATCATATGCAATATTTTTTGATAAAATTAGCGAATTACACTCAGCTTACAAAAAGTTTACAAATACTTATCAACCAATCTGTCAAATGGGCTTATTAAAAGATTTTGATAGCATATGTGGGTATAAATTGATTACTTTGTAAAAAGAAAATCAATTAATTACGTTTATGTCTGATTCTACCACCCGATTAAATAAATACATTAGTGAAAGCGGAATGTGCTCAAGAAGAGCAGCCGACAGATATATAGAGCAGGGGAATGTATTGATTAACGGCAGGAAAGCCAAAGTTGGCGATCAGGTATATTTCGGGGACCTGGTTTCGGTAAACGGACAGAGTATCGAACCTAAGCAGGCAGAAAACTCTATTTTGCTGGCTTTTAACAAACCAGTAGGCGTAACAAGTACTACCGAAGCAGGTGTAAAAAGCAATATTGTCGACTACGTAAACCACAGCGAACGTGTATTCCCTATCGGAAGACTGGATAAGGATTCACAGGGACTGATCTTCATGACCAATAATGGAGATCTGGTAAATAAAATCCTTCGCGCAGGAAACAATCACGAAAAAGAATACCTGGTTACAGTTGATAAACCCTTAACAGAGCAGTTTATTACCAACATGGCCAAGGGAGTTCCTGTGCTGGGGGTGATGACAAAAAAATGTAAAGTCATCAAAGAAAGTCCTTTTGTCTTCAGGATAATCCTGATCCAGGGCCTAAACAGGCAGATTCGCCGCATGTGCGAACACTTCGGTTTTGAAGTAACCAAACTGGAGCGTGTACGTATCATGAATATCAGCCTGAAAGGCCTTCCCGTAGGAGAATGGAGAGAACTGACTCCCGAGGAAGAAACAGATATCTATAATTTAGTAGCCAAATCAAGTTCCGCAGCAGATAAAACACCAAAAAGAATCGTTAAAAAAGCTGTTAAGGAAGACGAAGATCTTGTTAACGTAACCCCAAAAAGAACATCTTCACGTGCAAGACCTGCAGGACCATCAAAAGGGAAAGCTGCGGCAACAAGAGCACCCAGGGCAACATCTTCCGGAGCATCTTCAAGAGGAGCTTCAGCAAGAGCAGAGGGCTCAGAAAGACCTTCAAAGGCATCAGCACCAAAAGCGGGAGGTTCTTCATCTTATAAACCTGCAGGACCGTCATCAGACTGGAACAAGAGCAATGGTCCAAGCAGAAGACCGGTAAGACCTTCAAACGGAAAATCCGGTGCACCAGCAGGAAAAACCAGAAGCCCGAAAAGATAATACCCTCTGCATGAACACGAAATGATAATGCCATCTGTAAGTCAACTCATTATAAATATTGGGTGGCTTACAAATTTTAGGTAACTTTGCATCAAATGCCTGCAACACTTACTAAAACTGATATCCGCTCACTGAACCTGGTCCAGCTTCAGCAACACTTCACAGCAATGAATGAGCCCGCCTACCGTGCCAAACAGGTATACCAATGGCTATGGGAAAAATCTGCGCGCACATTTGAGGAGATGAGCAACCTGTCCAAAGATTTGAGAAAGAAACTGGATGAGAATTACGCCATCAATGTGGTATCAGTAAATAATTCGCAGTTCAGCAACGACCATACGATTAAAAGCAGCTTCCGTCTATACGATGGCAATATCGTTGAAGGTGTACTTATCCCTATGGAAGAACGGATGACAGCCTGTGTAAGTTCACAGGTAGGCTGCAGTTTAACCTGCAAGTTCTGTGCTACGGGTTACATGGACAGAAAACGTAATCTCAATGCTGATGAGATCTATGACCAGGTGGTACTGATCGATGACCAGGCCAAAAAGAATTACAATGCCCCGCTAACCAATATCGTGTATATGGGTATGGGCGAACCCCTTTTAAATTATGCCAACGTAATGAAATCGATCGAGCGCATCACTGCTCCCGATGGTCTAAATATGTCATACAAAAGGATTACCGTTTCTACTGCCGGAATTGCTAAAATGATCCGCAAACTCGGTGACGATGGTGCTAAGTTCAATCTTGCACTGTCACTTCATGCGGCAGACGATAAGAAAAGAAATGAGATCATGCCCATCACTGAGCATAACTCCCTTACAGCACTTGCAGAAGCGCTAAAATATTACTTCGCTAAAACCAAGAACCCGGTCACTTACGAGTATATCGTATTCAATGGTTTCAATGACGAGATACAGGACGCAAGAGACCTGGCTAAGTTCTGTAAACACGTTCCCTGCAAAGTGAATCTGATTGAGTATAACCCCATCCAGTTTGCAGATTTCATCAATGCCGAAGGCGATAAGATCGATGCATTTTCCAACTACCTGAAAAGCCAGGGCGTAAATACGAATATCAGACGCAGCCGAGGGAAAGATATTGATGCTGCCTGCGGCCAGTTAGCAGTCAAAGAAGAGGAAGCTCAGTAAATCTCAACCAGTTTATCTGCAATCATCAGTACATTGTGTGCATGAGCACGTTCACACAATATATATCAGATTTTTTCAGCCTGTTGTTTCCTGATCTCTGCGCAGCTTGCGGGAAACAGCTTTTTCATGGAGAAAAACAAATCTGTACAGCCTGTCTTTATGACCTGCCTTATACGGACTTCCACCTGTACGCTGAAAACGCAGTAGCCAAACTATTCTGGGGAAGAATCAACTGTCAGGCAGCGATGGCGATGCTGTATTTCAGAAAAGGGACAAAGGTTCAGCAATTAATTCACCAACTGAAGTACCGCTCTCAGCCAGAACTGGGTTTCCGCTTAGGCGTATTACTTGGTGAGAGATTAGTCACTGCTTCACCCAGACCTGACCTGATTATCCCAGTCCCTTTACATCCCAAAAAAGAAAGAAGCCGCGGTTACAATCAGAGCAGAATGATTGCCGAGGGCATAGCCAGTGTAATGCATATTCCTGTAGGTACTACCCAGCTGATCCGGCAGCGGGCTACAGGCACACAAACAAAAAGAAACCGGTATAAACGCTTCGAGAATATGAAAGCAGTCTTCAGCGTCCAGGATTCAGCGGAGCTGACTGACAAACATGTGCTTCTTGTCGATGATGTAATCACTACCGGAGCAACACTCGAAGCCTGCGGGCAGGTACTGCTGGATACCGGATTGACCAAACTGAGCATCGCCGCAATAGCCTTCGCAGAATAGTATGGCGCTTGTAAAAATAATTTTTATTAAAAATTTAATAAAGCATAAAACATTTTCAAAACATCTCCGTTTATATATTCGAGAGCGTTAATTTAGATGGTAAAAGGGTCGGTCATTTCTTCACAGAAAAACCGGCCCTTTATCTCTTAAAGGGCTTCTTAAATGTATGGGATAATAGATATTAGTTTTCTACTTTCTCAACTGAGAGGAATCCCGAAAGCAGTTGTTTGATCTCTTCAGGATTAAATGGCTTGAGTACATGCCCGTTCATCCCACATTCCATGAACTTGTAATGGTCATTTTTCAAGGTTGAAGCAGTTAAAGCGATGATAGGCACTTCCTTATAATAAGGATCACTGATGTCACGTATGATACCTGTAGTTTCAAAGCCGTCGATGCCCGGCATTTTGATATCCATAAAGACCAGATCGTAATGGATGCTCATGATCTTGTCTATCGCTTCATAGCCATTAATAGCAGAATCGATTTCCAGTCCCCATTTGCTAAGGATACGCTTGGCAATTAAGATATTGATCTCGTTATCATCTACAACCAGAATCTTCTTACCAATAAACACACTCATTTCTGGTCCCAGTACAGCCGCCAACGATTTTTCATGCGTCCTGCTGAACTTCATTTCAAAAGAAAAGGTCGTGCCCTTTCCTTCAATACTGTCAACAGTGATTTCAGAATTAAACATATCCAGCAGTTTTTTGGTGATGGCAAGTCCCAGTCCTGTACCTCCGTATTTCCTGGAGATATCTGTTTTTGCCTGTGTAAAGGTTTCAAAGATGTAATGCTGTTTATCTTTGGGTATACCTATACCATTATCCTGCACCTCAAACCTGATTACAGATTCTTTGTCATTCTCCTCCACCAGCTTTATGCTCAGCTGCACCAGCCCGCTGTCTGTAAACTTAATGGCATTCCCCAGAAAGTTCATCAGGATCTGGTATAACCGGTTCTTGTCACCCGAAACCTGGGCAGGAATATTCGGATCAAGCACCAGCCTCAGTTCGTTGCTATTCTTCTTAACATTAACCTGCAAGGAATTGATAATGTCATTGGCCAGCGTTTTCAGGCTGAAAGGGAAAATCTCCAGTTCCATCTTACCGGTCTCTATCTTGGTAAAGTCCAGGATATCATTGATGATATGCAGCAGGTTCTCTCCTGAGAACTTCAGAATGTTCAGATCGTCAATCTGCGAGATCTTTGGATCATTATCCAGCAGAAGGTGGGTCATACCAATCACGGCATTCAGTGGTGTACGGATTTCATGGCTCATTACAGAAAGGAACATTTGCTTGGCCTGACTCAGTTTCAGCGCCTGTTCCTTGGCTTCAAACATCTCTTTTTCTACCTGCTTGCGTTGGGTAATGTCAGAAATCAGATCAATCTGCCGTTCAACCATGCCCCTGCTGTTCAAAATAGGGGTGTTGGAGATAGAAAACCAGATGGGGGTGCCATCCTTCTTTTCACCAAGTACTTCTATACTGTATGACTGATTGTTTTTACTCTTATCCCGCGAAGTCTGTATCAGCTCCTGATCAAAATCGGGCGACATAATATTGCCCATCTGATGCCCGCGCAGTTCTTTCAGCGTGTAGCCGGTCATTCTTTCGAGCGACTTGTTCACCCAGGTAGTTCTTCCTTCTTTATCCTGGATGCTTACCCCTGTATCGGTTTTACTCGCTACCAGTGAGAGTACCATCAGTTCTTCTTCAGCCTTCTTTTTATCGGTAATGTCAATGATGATCTCTATTTCAGCATCCACATTGCCTTCTTCATCAAGTACAACGGTATTGTATACTGAAAGCCAGATTTCGCGCTTGTCTTTACGGTAGGCCAACATATCAATGGTGAACGACTGCCGTTGTTCAGTGAGGTGCCTTACCTCTTCCAGCAGCTCCATATCCGTTTTTGGCCCTACGATGAGGTCCCCCAGCCTTTTGCCTTTTACGTCCTCCAGCGTAAATCCCGTAATTTTTTCAAATGCAGCATTTACCCAGGTCACCAGGTTATTGGCGTCATTGATCACTACTGCATTATTAATTTTACTGGCAACAAAGGAGAGTTTCATCCGGTCGTTTTCAACCTTTTTACTTTCCTCCACACGGAGGGCATTTGCTGCAATTTCCTGATCCCTTTTCTTCAGTTTCAGGTGTACCATCACTTCTTTAGCCAGATTGCATAGAATATCTTTCTGCAAGTCAGACAGCTTACCCGGTTTCGTATCGGCTACACATAAAGTGCCGAGCGCAAATCCATCTTCGTCAATCAGCGGAGATCCCGCATAATAACGGACATAAGGTTCTTCAGTGACAATGGCATAGTCTTTAAATCGGCTGTCCAGTAAAGTATCGCAAACTTCCATGACATTGCATTCCTGGATGGTTTGCTCGCAGAACGAATCGTTCCGGTGCATCTCCGGCGTGTCCAGGCCGATAGAAGATTTAAACCATTGCCTTTTCTCATCAATAAGAGAGATAAAGGCAATGGGCATACTAAATATTTGTGTGGCTAATTTAACCAGGTTATCAAAATTACTGTCAGCAGGAGTATCCAGGATATGATAAGCATTTAAGGCGTTCAGCCTGTCCTGCTCAGTTGATGACGATACTCCCGGATTTTCCTGCATTTTGGTTTTTATCCCTTGTTTTTATTTATATAATGGGAAACGGGCAACCAGGGCAGTTACCTGTTTCTTTATTGCAGCAAGATGAGCCTCATCTTCAGGGTTTGTCAACACCTGATCAATCAGGTCAACTATTTGTCCCATCTCTTCTTCTTTCAGACCTCTGGTAGTAATAGCAGCGGTTCCAACACGAATTCCTGAAGTTACAAATGGTGATTTATCATCAAAAGGCACCATGTTTTTATTCACCGTAATATCGGCTTTTTCAAGCGCATTTTCAGCAACTTTACCGGTAATATTTTTATTTCTCAGGTCAATCAGCATCAGGTGGTTATCGGTTCCGCCAGAAATGATACCATATCCTTTAGCTACAAAAGCTTTGGCCATAGCCTGGGCATTTGCCTGTACCTGTTTGATATATACTAAATAGTCGTCACTCAGTGCTTCTCCAAAAGCGATAGCTTTTGCAGCAATGATGTGTTCCAGTGGTCCGCCCTGCGTTCCCGGGAAAACAGCCATATCCAGCACAGATGACATCATACGGGTTTCACCCTTAGGAGTTTTTAATCCGAAAGGATTTACGAAATCTTTGCCCATCATGATCATTCCTCCACGTGGTCCGCGAAGTGTTTTGTGCGTAGTAGTAGTAACGATATGGCAATGTGGAAGTGGGTTTGCCAGTAAACCTTTGGCAATAAATCCTGCAGGATGAGAGATATCAGCCAGCACCAATGCACCGATTTTATCAGCTACACTGCGGATAAATGCATAATCCCACTCTCTTGAATAAGCAGACGCACCACAGATAATTAACTTTGGACGTTCTGCCAGAGCTACTTCTTCAAGCCTTGCATAATCAATCAGTCCGTCTTCTTTACCTACACCATAAAAAAGTGGCTGGTATAATTTTCCTGAAAAGTTAACCGGAGAACCATGCGTTAAGTGACCGCCATGTGAAAGATCAAATCCAAGAATCTTATCACCAGCCTGCAATACACCAAGCATTACAGCAGCATTAGCCTGTGCACCAGAGTGAGGCTGAACATTTACCCATGCAGCGCCAAATAGTTTTTTCGCACGCTCAATAGCAATGGTCTCAATATCATCAACTACCTGGCAACCGCCATAATAACGTTTGCCTGGCAAGCCTTCAGCATATTTGTTTGTTAACACTGAACCTGCAGCTTCCATTACCTGTCTGCTTACAAAGTTCTCTGAAGCGATCAGCTCAAGGCCATTCTCCTGACGATCTAATTCCTTGTCAATCAAATCAAAGATTAAAGTATCTCTTTCCATTTATTAAAATATAATTTTCGCAAAAATAATGATTTCCTGCTGAATTTAAGGGCATAATTATGTCATCCTGCAAACACGTTTGGAGGCAATTGACGGAAAGACTAATATTTTGCGGTTTTATTAACTAAAATCACGTACTTTGTATATTGTTGTCTACTAACCACTGCATGGAAAATTTTACCACTCCATTACTACCGAACATAAATTACCCTGCTGATTTAAAGCAGTATAAAGAAGATGATCTGGAGCAGATCAGCCAGGAACTACGTCAGTATATCATTGATGTAGTGAGTGTTAATGGCGGGCACTTTGCCTCCAGTCTTGGTGTGGTAGAACTTACTGTTGCTTTACATTATGTACTCAACACTCCTTATGACAAGCTCGTTTGGGATGTCGGCCACCAGGCCTACGGACATAAAATCCTTACAGGCAGAAAATCTGTCTTTCATACCAACCGCCTGTTGCATGGTATCAGTGGTTTCCCAAAGATCAGCGAAAGTGAATACGATACCTTCGGTGTAGGCCACTCTTCCACTTCTATCTCTGCAGCTTTGGGCATGGCCGTAGCCTCTCACTATAAAGGAGAAAACGACCGTCAGCACGTAGCTGTAATCGGTGATGGCTCTATGACAGCAGGAATGGCCTTTGAAGGACTCAACCATGCGGGAATTGAAAATTCCAACCTGCTCGTGATCCTGAACGACAACTGTATGTCAATCGATCCAAACGTAGGTGCCCTAAAGGAATACCTTACGAGCATTACCATTTCAAAATCTTACAATCGCTTCCGCGATGATATATCAAGCGTACTGATCAAACTTTCGGAACTGGGCCCAAATGCCCATACGTTCGTTAAAAAGATCGAGAAAAGTATCAAAGGTACACTGCTTAAACAGAGTAATCTGTTCGAAGCACTGAATTTCAGGTATTTCGGCCCTGTTGATGGTCACGATGTCAAAAAACTGGCGGCTATCCTCAGAGACCTTAAGGATATTCCCGGCCCTAAACTGCTGCATTGCGTAACCGTAAAGGGAAAAGGCTTTGCACTGGCAGAAAAGGACCAGACCAAATGGCATTCACCGGGTCTGTTTGATAAAATGACCGGCGAAATCAAGAAATCCATTGTTGATAAACCTCAGCCACCAAAATATCAGGACGTTTTCGGGCATACTCTGGTAGAACTTGCCGAAGGCAATAAAGATATCGTAGGAATCACTCCTGCTATGCCTTCAGGATCTTCGATGAATATCATGATGAAAGCGATGCCCGACCGTGCATTTGATGTGGGTATTGCAGAACAGCATGCCGTAACGTTTTCTGCCGGACTGGCTACTCAGGGACTGGTTCCATTTTGCAATATCTATTCAAGCTTTATGCAGCGTGCCTATGATCAGGTGATTCATGACGTGGCGATCCAGAACCTGAACGTTGTCTTCTGTCTTGACCGTGCCGGTGTTGCCGGTGCAGATGGTGCTACTCACCATGGTGCGTACGACCTTGCTTATATGCGCTGCATCCCTAATATGACCGTAGCTGCACCAATGAATGAGGAAGAACTCAGGAACCTGATGTACACCGCCCAGCTTAAAGATGCAGGCCCTTTCTCTATCCGTTACCCAAGGGGTTCAGGTGTAATGGTCGACTGGAAACGTCCGTTCAAAGCTATAGAAGTCGGCAAAGGCCGTAAAATATGTGATGGCGAAGATGTTGCTATCCTTACTATCGGACATGTTGGAAACTTTGCTGTTGAAGCCTGTAAAGAACTCAATGCTGAAGGCATTCACCCGGCCCATTACGATATTCGTTTTGTAAAACCACTGGATGAAGCATTGCTGCACGATGTGTTTAAACGCTACAAAAAGATAGTTACTGTAGAAGACGGCTGCCTTCAGGGCGGAATGGGTTCAGCAGTGCTCGAATTTATGGCTGATCATAACTACCAGGCCAGCGTAATCCGCTTAGGAATGCCTGACGAAGTTGTTGAACATGGCGAGCAGGCAGAGCTCTGGGCTATCTGCGGATATGACAAAACAGGGATCATCGAAACCGTAAGGAAGATTACTATAAGCAGAACTACTGCGACTATCGCTTCCTAGTATAAAAATAATGCTGTGGTTTTGTATCAGTTATTCAACTGTAACACTTTTTGCCAGATTCCGGGGCTGATCAACATTACAGCCCCGTAAAAGCGCAATATGATAAGCCAGTAACTGCAGCGGGATCGTCGCCAGCAAAGGCAAAAACGCCTCACTTGCATCAGGTATTTCAATACAGAAATCCACCATGCTACGCACCTCAGTATCGCCTTCAGTAACTATTGCAAGCACAATGCCCTTTCTGGCCTTAACCTCCTGGATATTACTGATCACCTTCTCATACGAAGAATTCTTTGTCGCAATCACCACCACCGGCATTTCCTCGTCAATCAGCGCAATAGGTCCATGTTTCATCTCGGCAGCGGGATACCCTTCGGCGTGAATGTAAGAAATCTCCTTTAGCTTCAAAGCCCCTTCCAGGGCTACAGGGAAACCACTACCCCTGCCCAGGAACAGACAATTCCTCGAATCTTTAAACTTATGCGCGATCTCCTGGATCAGTTCATTCGATTCCAGTGCTATTTCAATTTTTTCCGGGATATGATCCAGTTCCGTCAGCAGCTCCACGAGTTTCGCCTGGGTAAGTGTACCCTTTTGCTGTGCCATATAAAACGCCATCAGTGTCAGCACTGTTACCTGCGCGGTGAAAGCCTTTGTTGAAGCCACACCAATCTCAGGTCCCGCGTGCGTATACACACCGGCATGCGTTAGCCGCGGAATAGAGGCGCCTACTACATTGCACACACCAAAAATCGTAGCGCCTCTTTCCTTAGCCATTTGGATTGCCGCCATGGTATCTGCAGTTTCGCCCGACTGAGAGATGGCTATGACAATATCTTTTTCTGTAATAATGGGATTCCTGTACCTGAACTCAGAAGCATACTCCACTTCAACAGGGATCCGCGCATATTCTTCAATCAGGTACTCCCCAACCAGTCCCGCATGCCATGATGTACCACAGGCTACGATGATGATCCGGTCAATATTTTTAAGCTTATCCGCGTATTCTTTAATTCCTCCCAGCTGTACCCTGCCTTCATTGGCGTAAATACGGCCGCGGAGGCAGTCGCGGATAGATCGTGTTTGTTCGAAAATCTCCTTTAGCATAAAATGCTCGTATCCGCCTTTTTCCAGCATTTCCAGCTTCAGCTCCAGTTCCTGGATGTACGGTGTCTGGACTACATTATCCAGCCTCTTGATCACCAGTTCTTCTCTATTAACCAGGGCGATCTCGTTGTCATTCAGGTAAATCACATTTTTGGTATATTCGATGATAGGCGTTGCATCCGAGGCTATAAAGTATTCACCGGTACCTACACCAATTACCAGCGGACTGCCCTTGCGGGCTGCAATCAGCTGATCAGGCTGCTCTTCGTCCATGATCACAATCGCATAAGCACCGCTTACCTGGTGCAGAGCCAGACGAACGGCTCCCAGCAGGTCAATATTTTCTTTTTTATAGATCTCCTCAATCAGGTGGATCAGCACTTCCGTATCCGTATCACTTTTAAAGCGGTGCCCTCTCAGCGAGAGTTCTTCTCTGAGTACTGCATAATTTTCTATGATCCCATTGTGGATGATCGCCAGGCGGCCATCATTGGAAGTATGCGGGTGTGAGTTTCTGTCAGACGGAACACCATGGGTAGCCCAACGGGTATGTCCCATTCCTATCGTGCCCGACAAGTTTTTGCCGGCACTGAAGTTCTCCAGTTCCTGAACCTTACCTACCTTTTTGTAGATGTTCAGGCTATGTTCACTAATCAATGAAATACCGGCACTGTCATAACCGCGGTACTCTAATCTTTTCAAGCCTTTCAGGACAATTGGCCAGGCTTCCCTATGGCCGATATAACCTACTATTCCACACATTTTATATTTGAATTAAAATGTAAAGCTAATAAATGCTCCCGGTATTTTATCGGGACACAGTTCCCGATTTAACTAAAAGGCTTTATTTTTAGCTATGCAGAGGCAGTTTTATCTCTATAATACATAGAAGTATTCAGCAAAATTAAACAGGCAGTTCTGTAAATTAAGCATGCTAATAAACTTTAAAACGTTTTAGCCTGGATGGGATCCAACCAGGCCGTTAGGGGGAAAATCCAGACGCTTAAACGCTAAAAAAATCGTAAAAAAAATAAATTCTCTACGATTTCTTTAGCAGTTAAGTCGATTTAGGAGCCGGTTAACCTGATTTCCAGTCGCCAAGCAAGCGCCTGATGACGATAATCTCTCCCACATGATAAGAGTTATGGTCCGCGAGCAGCAATGCTTCGCGGAACAAACTCTGTCCGTCCCCATAAGCAAAGGGTGCGTATAAATCCCGGCTTTCATCTTTCAGCAGATCCAGAAAGCGCTGCCTGTCCTTGCGGAAACCTGATATTGTAGCATCCCAGGTTTCCTTTGAAACTTCCCTTCCCACTTCCGGCCAGTACTCATCAGGCCACTTCGGCGATTCGTGATCAGGCCCCAGGCAAAACTCCAGGATATCCCATTGTGTAATTCTCAGATGTTCGGCCATATGCCATACCCCATAAGGTAAACGATCGGGCACAACCCCAATCAGGTCCATAGAAATTCCTTTAACGGCATCCTCAAAAGAGGCATGTGCATTGCCTTTTTCAATCAGAGCGCTCAGCTCATCAACTATAAATTTCCTGTTATCGTTACTCATAATTTATGATTTATAAATTCAAATTATTGCCTTCCATATATTTTAACCCATCCCCGCAATTTCTTTTCTACATCCCATCCCGGCAGTTCCTTAATGCGCCATTTCCAGTTTTCCTTTACCGAAGCAGGTTTGTTCATCCTCGATTTTCCATCAAGCCCCAGTATATCTTGCAGGGGCAGGATCACGATTTTAGCTATCGAAGAATAAGCAAGCTTCGCCAGTACGGTATGGACATCATTCGTCTTTACCTTCACACCTGTATATTTATTCAGGTTCTTTTTAGATAAGCGGTCTGCATCTGTTTCATACCACCCGCGGGTAGTATTGTTATCATGGGTTCCCGTGTATACGATAAAATTGTCCGATGTGTAATTGTGCGGGATATGGTCAGTGTAACCAATGTCCGCACCAAAAGCAAACTGCAGCACCTTCATTCCCGGGAGTTTAAATTCATCGCGAAGTTCATAAACACCTTCACTGATCTCGCCCAGGTCTTCCGCTACAAATGGCATCTCAGGAAATTCTCTCGTCAAGGCGGTAAAGAAGTCGGATCCGGGTCCCATTTTCCAGGTTCCGTTTACCGCAGTACTTTCTCCGGCAGGCACCTCCCAATAGTCATAAAAAGCCCTGAAATGATCCAGCCGCAGCAAATCGTAGAGTTCCATATTTTTACGGATTCTCCTGATCCACCACTGGTAACCGTCAGACTTCATTCTTTCCCAGTTATATACCGGCATTCCCCAAAGCTGGCCTTCAGCATTAAAATAATCAGGTGGAACCCCCGCTATACCAGTCATATCGCCTTTATCGTCCAGGCTAAACAGCTCCCTGTTCGCCCATACATCAGCAGAATCATGGCTCAGGTAAAAAGGCAGATCACCATAAAGTTTAATCTGGTTTCCTGCAGCGTAATCCCTGATCTCAGCCCATTGCTGAAAAAATATATATTGCTTCCATTGTTCAAATTTCAGCTCGTCACCATGGGTTGCAGCAAAGTTTTCAAGGCTCAGGCTATTGCGGTCTCTATAATCAGATGGCCAGTTGAGCCATGTATCACCGTTGTGATTGTCTTTCAGAACCGTATAAAGGGCAATGTCATAGAGCCAGTCTTTTTCCTGCTCAATAAAAACCAAAAATTCTTCATCCTCTGCATCCATCCAGCTTTCATAAGCCTTTTTCAGCAACTTATCTTTTATAGCAATAGCCTTTTTAAAATCAATCTCATCCTTATTTGCAATACTGGCTTTCTCGAGCTGTTGCTGGTCCAGGTAGCCCTGGTAAGAAAGGCCTGACAGACTAATCAGCAAAGTATTTCCGGCCATTGCCGAAACAGAACTATAAGGCGAAAATGCCTGGTCTGCGCCAATCGGGTTCAATGGCAGCAGCTGCCAGTATTTCTGATCCGATCTCACCAGAAAATCAATAAAATCATAGGCCTCAAAACCCATATCACCTATCCCATAAGCAGAGGGCAAAGAGGTAACAGGCAGTAAGATCCCGGCTCCGCGCGGGTTATCAATGGCTTCAACCGAAATTATTGCAAGAGGGAAATCCCCAAACAATTTAGCCAAAGGCAGATCCGGTGTGTTTTCCTTAGCTCCTGAACCATCTGTCAGGCTATTCCAGCGGAACGTTTTGAGGGGAAGCTCCACACGCGTATTTCCCCAGTCCATTTCAGGATCCGGAGCAGCAATATCCAAAGGAACAACTACAACAAGCATCTGATCCCGGTCCTGTCTGCTAAAAGCAAGTACCCTATCTGCAAACTTCCCTTTTACTTCCAGCGGCTCATACCAGCCATCCGATAAAAGCCGGGCAAAGGGTTTAAGCTTATCCAGTAATAAATGAGTCAGATACAACTTAATCTTGCCGTTAAAACGTTCATCCCACAGGTTCCGAAGCGAAGCGTCACCCTGCTGCAATTCCTGCAGCCAGTCCTGTCGCTGCTTGTAATCCACAGGCCTTCTGTTGTCCGGATCTACCAGACTCAGATCCCACAGTTCAGTACCCTGATATGTATCAGGTACTCCCGGACAAGTAAACTTCAGTACGAGCTGCGAGAGTGACTTCAGTATCCCCGCATCAGAAATCTTATGGTGATAGGCTGCAAAGTTCTCCCAGAAAGGGGCAGACTGGTCCAGTATACCTATGATAAACTGTTTCACCAGTTCTTCATAATCCGTATCCGGATCGTTCCAGTCAGAATTCACTTTTCCTTCACGCAGCGCTTTCTCCAGATAAGCCTGCAGGCGTTCTGCATAATTGTCCTCGTCCATCCCTGGCATAGGATAACTGCCGGCCAGAGTCTGATAGATAAAATATTCATCGTTCGGATCCAGGCCAGCGGCAAGTTCCTTATTCAGCTTTCTCCATTGCTTCACTTTTGCTATCCATTCCTCGGGCTGGTCTGTGAGCACGTTCAAACGCGCACGTACATCCTCGCCTCTTTTCGTATCATGCGTAGAGGTCCCGTTCATTGACAGCGGCAGGTGGTTTGCGCGTTCAATCATCAAAAAGTTAAATTCCTCTTTGCTGATACCGAATGCGGCTGGAGCATCACCCACTTCATTGTGGCCGATAAAACGGTTATAAGTATACATTAAAGTATCTTCCACACCCTTGGCCATCAGCGGACCGCTAAACTGCATGCAACGCAGATAAAACTGCGTTACCCTCCGGTTATAATCCTCATTTTCTTCCAGCGGTTTGATAATCAGCACGGCCCTGAGTATTTCTACTGCACCTTCAAGCACTTTTACCTCATCAATATCCTTCAGGATATTAATAATCCGGCTCTGATAAAAAGTCTTCTCCAAAGGCATCTGATTACCATAAAAACGGTAAACAGGAAAGCAGATCAGCAGTTGCCCTATCGCATCTTTCAAGGTTCCCGGCTTCAGCGCATTTAATTCTGCTTCACCGGCCAGCTTCAGCTCAAGGAACAGCTGGTACAGATTTTCCAGCTCGCCCGCCATATGGTCGCCCAGGATACTTGCTTTCTTCTGCCGTATCAGCCTTTCTATACTTTTGGTCTCTCCGCTGAGCGACTCATAAAATTTGGTAAATTTCTTTTTTGCCTTCCGCGCGGTAAACAGGTTATTTACCTGTGCAAGGAAGTCGTATCCTGTAGTTCCTTCAACCGGCCAGTCATTCGGCAGTTCCTCCCCCTCTTCCAGAATTTTCTCCACTACTATATAAACCTCATCTCCTGCAAGCTTGCGCAGCCTTTCAAAGTAAGTTTCAGGATCATACAGGCCGTCAATATGGTCAACTCTCAGGCCCTGGAACACACCTTCATCCAGCAAAGTTTTGATCAGGCTGTGGTAAGCCTCAAAAACCCTTTCATCCTGCATATTCAGGCAAATCAGACTGTTTACGGTAAAGAATCTGCGGAAATTGATCTGATAATCTGTCTCCTTGTAAGAACAAGGCCTGTAGTACTGCAGATCCACAGCCTGCTGTACCGGCATGTTTACATCCTTTACTTTATCATTTACCGGCCATTCAGTTTCAAAATACTGCAGTTTGATGCCACGGTCACGCTGCACCAGTTTCAGTTCCTTTGCTGCTATCGCCCCTTCAACCGTACTTCCCAGAAAGGGAACCATCAGCGGTGTGGTTTTATCGCCAGACCAGTTGATATCAAAGAAACCGGCATAGGCCGATTGCTCTCCCTTTTCCAGCACATCCATCAGCCATTTGTTATTGGGATGGAAAGACATGTGGTTAGGTACAATATCCTGGATCCACTGCATATCCAGGGATTTAAGCTTGCGCGACAAAGCCTTTAGTTCCTCCAGTGTACCAATCTCGGGATTGATCTGCTCCGGGTTAACGGTATCATACCCATGCATACTGCCCGGAGATGCCTCCAGTACCGGCGAAGCATAAATGGTGGTAATGCCCAGTTCTTTCAGGTAAGGGATGATCTGGTCAAAATCCTTAAATTTAAAATCTTTATGAAATTGTATGCGGTAGGTTGAAATTGGCTTATGCATATTTATTGGTATAAATTAGGATAGATTGTGGTTGTATCTCCATTTTTTGCAGTGCATCAACCGATATTGGTGCTGCACGCGGGCCTTTCCATTTCGTGTCAGCAGAATCCAGGATCTTCTTCCAGCTGGGTTTATCATCCGGAATAGTCAGGTCCTGTGTTTTACCGGAGAAATTCATCAGGCATAACACCTGGACTTCCTCCTCCCAGCGCCTCAGCACCAGGCAGTTTGTTCTGACATCGGCCGATACGGTTAGTTGACTGCGGTTGGTATTATTCAGTGCTGCGTATTTTTTTCGCAGGGCGATGAAGGTCTTGTAATAGGCCAGCAATTCCTGATGTCCTTCAGACTGCAGGAGTTCCCATTGTAATTTAGACTGCTCAAAGGTATCATCCGATTGCGGGTCTGGCGCTTCGCCTTCGGCATGGAAAGCGGCAAATTCAGCCTTCCGTCCTTTACGCACGGCCTCGATCAGCTCCGGGTCTCCATGACTGGTAAAAAACAGGAATGGATTGGTTTCACCCCACTCCTCGCCCATAAACAACATAGGCAGGAAAGGACTGCACAATACCGCTCCCGCCATTAACTTCTGCATTTCATAAGTCTGTAATGTACTGGTACGTTCGCCAAGCATCCGGTTCCCTACCTGATCATGATTTTGTGAAAACACCACAAACTGTGATCCTGCGTTACCTTCGGCTTTACCGCCAAAAGTTTTCAGGCGGTGAGGCGAGTAGACACCATCATAGATATAAGCATCCTTGTAAGATTTTTCCAGGTCCTTTATCCCCGAGAAATCACTGTAGTAACCAGTGGCAGGCTCTCCGGCCGTCACACGCAATGCATGATGAAATTCATCTATCCATTGTGCATCCATGCCGTAGCCGTGCTGCTCAACCGGATTGATGTATTTGTTATCATTCAGGTCGCATTCCGCAATCAGGTAATGTTTACCATGCGTAACTTCCATCAGTTTATCAACTTCCTGGCTGATTTCCTGTAACAGGTGTTTCACACCTAGGTCCTTAATTGCATGTACAGCATCAAGGCGTAAACCGTCAATATGGAAATCCCTGAACCACATCAGTACGTTTTCAATAAAATAGTCGCGCACACCATCAGACCATGCATCGTCAAAATTGATGGCACTGCCCCATGGAGTACTGTATTTTTCAGTAAAATAGGGTCCTGCCTGCGCAAAGTAATTGCCTTCGGGCCCCATATGGTTATAAACTACGTCCAGTACTACTGCCAATCCTTTACCATGACAAGCATCTACCAGCTTTTGAAGGCCTTCGGCGCCACCATAAGAATCCTGTACGGCAAAAGGGAAAACCCCGTCATAACCCCAGTTACGGCCACCCGGAAACTGTGCTACCGGCATGATCTCAATGGCAGTAATTCCAAGTTCAACCAAGTAATCCAGTTTGGCTATGATGCCTTCAAAAGTGCCTTCAGGACTGAAAGTACCGGTATGCAGTTCATATAGGATATAATCTCCCAGCTCCGGGTTTTTCCAGGACTGGTCCGTCCAGGCAAATGCCGAAAGATCTTTTGCTTCCGATGGCCCGTGCACCCCCTCAGGCTGCGACAGACTCGCAGGGTCAGGAATCAGGCTCTCCCCGTTAAGGAGAAACTGATAGGTATTTCCAGGTTGTAACTGATCGCTTTCCGTTTCCCAATACCCAAAATCTTTCTTTTCCAGTGGGAGCGTTGCCTCCGCAGTTTTAAGATCTATTGTTTCGGCTTCGGGTGCCCATAAACGGATGGCTGCATTCCCGTTCTCATCAAAGTTTACGCCTGTTTTTCTTTTTAGCTTGTTGAACATAATCTTCAGTCTTCCTTACATGTTTTAATAAAACTATAGATCTTCCCTCCACCCTGATGGTATCACTTGTAAAGTGCCTCGTTGGAGATTCATTGATATCCTGTATTGCTGTATCTAATACCCTAAGCCATTCCCTGCCATAACGTGCATTCGGCAGACTGTAGTCTAATGGCTCATCATGCGCATTAAACATCAGGTAAAAGCTGTCGTCCGTAATTTTGTTTCCTCTCGGGTCAGTACTTCTCAGGTCATCCCCGTTCAGGTAGATCGCGAGGGATTTAGCATAATCCTCGTTCCAGTTGTGCTCCTGCATTTCCAGGCCTCCGGGCAGGAACCAGGCAACATCTTTCAGACCTACACCTTTAATTGGCACACCCTGGAACCAGCGGCGCCGGCAAAATACGGGATGCCTTTTTCTCAGGTGAATAAGTTGCTGGGTAAAATTGAACAGTTCCTGGTCTGCATTGACCCAGTCCAGCCATGAAATTTCATTGTCCTGGCAGTACGCATTGTTGTTTCCCCGCTGTGTACGGCTAAACTCGTCTCCAGCAACCATCATTGGTACACCTTGCGACAAAAACAGGGTAGTCAGCAGGTTCCGCTTTTGTCTGGAACGGATCACATTGATCTCTGCATTATCAGTTTCGCCTTCAGCGCCGTAATTGTAAGAGCCATTGTGCTGCTCCCCATCGCGGTTATCCTCACCGTTGGCTTCATTGTGTTTCTCGTTATAGGTCACCAGGTCATGCAGCGTAAAGCCATCATGCGCTGTGATAAAGTTTATACTTGCCGTCGGGCTTCTCAGGTCATCCTGATAAAGGTCCGGGCTTCCCGTAAAACGCTGAGCAAATTCACCCAGCATACTATGCGCACCACGCCAGTAATCCCTTATACAATCCCGGTATTTGCCATTCCACTCTGCCCATTCAGGCGGGAAGTTTCCTACCTGGTAACCACCTTCACCAATGTCCCAGGGCTCAGCGATCAGCTTCACCTGCGAAATGATCGGGTCCTGGTGGATAATATCAAAAAATGCGCTCAGCTTATTTACACTGTGCAGTTCGCGGGCCAGCGCCGGGGCTAGGTCAAAACGGAATCCATCTACATGCATATCCGTTATCCAGTAACGCAGGCTGTCCATAAACAAACGCAGCACATTTGGCAGGTTGGCATTCAGGGTATTTCCTGTGCCGGTATAATCCATATAATAGCGCTTGTCATCTACCAGTCTATAGTAAGAAGCATTGTCTACTCCTTTAAACGAAAGCGTGGGGCCCATATGGTTGCCTTCAGCAGTATGATTATATACCACATCCAGGATCACCTCTATACCCGCTACATGCATCGCCTTCACCATATCCTTAAATTCCCTTACCTGTCCGCCGCGCTCATTACTGGCTGCATAGCGGACATCCGGGGCAAAAAATCCTATAGTATTGTATCCCCAGTAATTGCTCAGCCCTTTTTCTACCAGGTGTCTGTCGTTCACAAACTGGTGAACAGGCATCAGTTCAATCGCTGTAATTCCCAGTTCTTTCAGATAGTTTAAGGTTATCGGGTGTGCCAGTGCTGCATAAGTTCCCCTGATCTCTTCCGGGATCCCGGGATGCTGCATAGTAAAACCTTTCACATGAGCTTCATAAATAATTGATTCATGGTAGGGAATATCCAGAGGTATGTCTCCTTTCCAATCGTAGGTCTGGTCAATTACCACCGCTTTTGGAATAAAGGGCGCACTGTCCAGTTCACTAAAACTCAGGTCTTCAATTTCAGAGCCCATTATATACCCAAACAGCGCATCGCTCCAGCCTATTATTCCCGAAATTGCTTTTGCATAAGGGTCTATCAGCAGTTTATTTGCATTAAAGCGGTGCCCGTTCTCCGGATCAAAGGGTCCGTGAACACGGTAGCCATACAATTGTCCGGGGGCAATATCAGGCAGGTAGCCATGCCAGATATGATGGGTACGCTCATTCAGCTTTACTTTCAGGGATTCATGCTCATCGTCCTCTCCATTAAAAAAACACAGGTCTACAGCCGTGGCATTGTCGGCATATATCGCAAAATTAACACCTTCGCTATCCCAGGTAGCGCCTAACGGATAGGGACGGCCGGGGTATACAGTAATCTTCTCCATTACCCTTATCAATCAATTTTAGCGCAAAATGTTTTAACAAAAACAAAAGGCTGAATCAATTAAATGACCCAGCCCTTTTTGTTTTTCACAGGTAAATGTGTAGACGTTCAAACAACGTTGAACTAAAAAAAATGTTTTATTTATTTTCCAAAAACTTTTTTTAGCTGGTCAGCCGCATAAGCCTGAGCCTCTTTTGCTTCAGGAACAACTGCTGCCATCCCAAAGAACTCATGGGTAACACCATCGTAGTTTTTAGTATCAACTGTTACACCGGCAGCTTTCAGTTTGTCGGCCAGCATCATCCCATCGTTATTCAATGGGTCTATCTCAGCTGTAATAATTGTAGTTGGAGGCAATCCTTTCAGGTTCGCATTCACCAATGAAATTCTTGGATCCTTAGCTTCTGCCATAGCAGTTACATATTTCTCAGTGAACCAGGCCATCATTGGTTTGTTCAGCGGATGCGCCGCGGCGTAAGCTGTATACGATTTGGTAGTCATGTCCGCCTGTGCAATTGGGTAAACCAATACTTCATGCAAAGGAACCATAATCTTTTTGTCCCTTGCCATGATGCTTACGTTAGCAGCAAGGTTACCACCTGCGCTTTCGCCCAGTACGGCAATTTTCTTAGGATCAGCATTGATCGAGGCTGCATTTTTCAAGGTCCATTCATATGCGGCAAATGAATCATTATGTGCAGTCGGGAATTTATGTTCCGGAGCAAGGCGGTAAGCCACAGAAACCACTACTGCGCCAACCTGCTCAGCCAGTCCCTGTGCCGAAGCATTGTATACGTCTATATTGGCAATCACAAATCCACCGCCATGGTAATACACAATTACCGGGAAAGGACCTTTGCCCACTTTAGGGGTATAAATTCTCAAGTGGATGTTTCCGCCGGCTACCGGGATTTCTTTTCCAACCGTATCTACACCAGGTGCAGGTAAAGTGATATTGTTTTCTTTCACCAGGTCCATTACCGCATCAGTAGGTGTATGGTTTTTCCTTGCATCCGTTGCACTCAGGCTTTCTGTTGGTTTATCACCATAACTTACCAGCTTTTCAATCACTGCCTGCATTTCCGGATGGATAGTTTTACCCCATTCCGGTGCGGGACCAGTAGGTTTTAGAGCTGCAGAATCAGTAGTCATAGTTGTAGTTTCCGTAGAAGTACTATCTGTCGTAGTCGTTTTTGTAGAGTTACCACATGAGGCAAATAACAGTGCTCCTGCAAGGAGCCCTAATGATGAAGTATTTAAAATATTTTTCATAAGTATAGATTAGATATACTCCCCAACAACCTATTTCCATATAAGTTTAGTCATACCCCTCCCCGGAATGCTTATTGAAAACACATTTAACAGTGTTTCACCTCAAATATGTGTAATCAATTAAAACACTGTGCCCTAAATGGTGTTAAAGTTCTCTGCATACTCATACTAACATGAAAGACAAGAAAACCAGCAAACTACAGGAAACCACTCCGGCAAAAAAAAGCAAGAATGCACCATTGGAAAACGCAAAACAAATCCAGTTGCAGTCAGATAAAGAGCACGGCGGCGGCGAATTCCTGACCACTAACCAGGGTATAAAAATCAACGACAATCAGAATTCACTGAAAGCAGGTGAAAGAGGTGCTACCCTTCTCGAAGATTTTATCCTGCGTGAAAAGATCACCCATTTTGACCACGAACGTATTCCCGAGCGGATCGTCCATGCACGTGGTTCAGGTGCACATGGTGTCTTCGAACTTTATAAGCCTATTCCTGAACTGACAAAGGCAGGTTTCTTAAATGATACTTCAGTCAAAACACCTGTATTTGTACGTTTCTCTACTGTTGCAGGCTCCAGAGGCTCAACAGATATGGCGCGCGACGTACGCGGATTTGCTGTTAAATTCTATACCCAGGAAGGTAATTTCGACCTTGTTGGTAACAATATGCCAGTATTCTTCATACAGGATGCGATCAAGTTTCCAGACCTGGTCCATGCTGTAAAACCAGAACCGCACAATGAAATTCCTCAGGCAGCATCAGCACATGATACTTTCTGGGATTTCATTTCACTTATGCCAGAATCTACACATATGATTATGTGGTTAATGTCAGACAGGGCACTGCCCCGCAGTTACCGCATGATGGAAGGTTTTGGAGTACATACCTTCCGCCTGATTACTGCCGAAGGAAAATCAAGCTTTGTTAAATTCCACTGGAAACCTTTGCTGGGCGTTCACTCCGTAGCCTGGGACGAAGCTAAAAAGATTTCTGGTAATGATCCCGACTTCCACAGAAGAGACCTTTGGGATGCTATCGATGCAGGTGCCCTTCCTGAATGGGAGTTCGGCGTTCAGATTATATCCGAGGAAGATGAACATAAGTTCGACTTTGATATCCTGGACCCAACTAAACTAATCCCTGAAGAACTGGTACCGGTACAGAAAATCGGTAAGATGACACTGAACAGAAACCCTGACAATTTCTTCGCAGAAACAGAACAGGTAGCTTTTCATATTGGCCACGTTGTTCCGGGGATTGATTTTACCAATGACCCGCTGCTTCAGGGACGACTGTTCTCTTATACAGATACACAGTTATTGCGTCTGGGAGGACCAAACTTCCATGAAATCCCTATCAACAGACCGGTTTCGCCAGTACACAATAACCAGCGCGATGGCCACATGCGCCAGACTATAAATACCAGCCGCACCAGTTATGAGCCAAACAGCATCTCTGCGAACTATCCAAAACAGGCAACTGTTGCCGAAGGCGGATTCAATACTTACGAAGAAAGGATTGATGCCCGGAAGATCAGGGACCGCAGCGAGAGCTTCTTTGACCACTTCAGCCAGGCCACGATGTTTTATAACAGTCAGGCAGAACACGAAAAGAACCACATTGTAGATGCCCTGCGTTTTGAACTGGGTAAAGTAGACCGGGAGGATATCCGTAAAAGGATGGTCGGTATTCTTACCCTGGTAGATGGCACGCTTGCAAAAAGAGTAGCCGATGGATTAGGTCTTGAAGTTCCTGAAGGACCGGAGTTGCCAATCAACCATGGTGTACCTGCAGATGCCGATCCTGCAAAATATGAATCCAGAATCGTGAAATCTTCTACAGAAGCATCCGCTGCTTTAAGTATGGCCAATACACCCAAGGATTCTATCAAAAGCAGGATGATCGCTATTCTGGCTACAGATGGCGTAAATAGCACAGAACTGAATGCCCTGCAAAAAGCTTTACAGGCTGGCGGTGCAATGGCTAAAATCGTGGCTACGCACAATGGGCATATCAAGGATGACAAAGGCCTTGCCGTTAAAGTCGACTTTACTTTCCTGACATCAGCATCAGTATTATTCGATGCGGTATATATTCCGGGAGGAGCAGCCAGCGTAAAATCTATAGCTGCCGAAGCGGATGCGCTCTATTTCGTTACCGAAGCTTTCAAACATTGTAAAGCTATTGGTGCAGCCAGTGATGCTGAAGATCTTATTAAGATGACCCAGATCCCATTCGGGCCAAAAGGGGCAACGCCTCCGGGAGTAATCCTCAATGGCAAACCTGCTGATTTCATTGCTGCAGTTGCCCAGCACCGTTTCTGGGAAAGAGAGAAAAAGCCAGACGTACCTGCATAAATAGTACTAAACCTCCTGTAATCCATACAGGAGGTTTTTATTCTACAATACTCCCTCCATGGGAGTATACATAATAATACATGGTCATAAAAGATTAAATTTTCTATGGAACTTCAACCTACACTAATTAACGCTGCCAGATCAGGCGATATGGCATACATCCAATCCCTTCTTGATGATGCAGTAAACGTAAACATACATGACGAAAAAGGATATACCCCACTGATCATTGCCTGTTACAATAATCGTCTGGAGGCCGCAAAGCTACTGATCGAAGCAGGTGCCAATGTGGATGCCGCAGATATTGGCGGTAATACTGCATTGATGGGCGTATGTTTTAAAGGGTATGCTGATATCGCAAAACTTTTAATAGAGAGTGGTGCAAATCTCAATCTTCAGCATGGAAACGGCGGCACAGCGCTGATGTTTGCTACAATGTTCGGGAGAAATGAACTTGTAAAACTGATGCTTGATTATGGCGCTGATCCTGATATCAGGGAATTCAGGGGGCTTACTGCATTAGACCTGGCTATACAGCAGGGAAACAAAGAGGCAGTAGAATTACTTGATACTCAAACATAAATAGCCTGCCGTCTGTTAAACAGATACATCAACCTACAGAAACCATGGCACAATTAGAAGTTCAACCCAAAAAATATAAAGGCTGGTTTAGCTGGCTCATTGCAATCGCAGCATTAGGACTCGCTTTATTCTATTTTCTTAGCGACAAAATCATTTATTAAACAGTATGGAACGCAAAGAAAACGAGCACGAAATCAGACAGCTGAAGGAACTGAGCACAAGTGATTTTGAGATCAAAGATGGTCAACCCGATATTATCCACTGGAAAGTGCTCAATTCAGACAGCCAGGACCTGGGGACCGTCACCGATCTTCTTTTTGACGAAACAGAGCAGAAAGTACGGTACCTGGTGCTTAATCTCGAAGGTAATATCTGGAACATGGCAGAAAGAGAAGTGCTGATCCCCATTGGAGTAGCGGAACTTGATGCCGCACACGGCCAGGTAATCCTGCCCAACATTACCGCGCAGCAGCTGCTCGTACTTCCGGATTATATCAAAGGACATGCTGTGGTATCCGCCGATTCTGAGCTTTACGGCCATAAGGATTTTGATGAATCCAATCTCTACGCCAGAAGGGCTACCGGCAGCTATGAGGAGCATATTCCCTTTCAGGTGATCACCCGGATTTATCAGGAAGAGAACGAAGCAGAAAATGCATTTGTAATGCTTATCGAAAATGGCTTTTCTGAAAACGATATCAAAGTTACTCCTTACAACCCGCTCAACAGCGTGACAGATCTCGCTGGCAATACCAACACAGAATTTATTGGCGACGGATCCCGGGATGAATATATCCTGAGTATTGCCGCAGCTTCGGCCCGGCAAGCCGAGCTTGCCCTCCGTTTACTTGATCCCGGGGAGTAGTAAACACTACAGGAATACTCACAGGATGTGGATATCTTTCGGCACGTGTGCGCCGACAAGATGGCAAGGTGTTTGTCTGTTATGTGGTACATCACTACCAAGGATAAATTTTATGTCGAACCAACTGAATAATAATATGATAAAGAACTCGGACATTAGTGCACTGGCGGCTAATTTTCGGGAATATATTGCCCGCAATAAAACTGAAGAAGAACGCGATCAGCTTATTGAGGATCTCACTTCAAGGAATCAGGATCTCAGTCAGTTTGCCTATATCACCTCCCATAATCTCAGGGCGCCCCTTTCCAACCTCATTGGCTTAATCGATATTTTAAATTACGATCTGCTGGACGAGTACAATAAAAAGATTGTAGACATGTTCAGGGATTCAGCAGATAAATTAAACGAAACTATTTATGATCTGACACAGATGCTAAGTCTGAAACAGAATAAAGAAATCAAGATAGAAAAAGTAAGTGTGTCCCGGATATTTAAGAAAGTATGCAATTCGTTCACCAAACAGATACACACAATGGGCATTTATATACACACCAGTTTTGAGTGTGAAATGATCCCTTTCAACAAGAGTTATCTGGAGAGTGTACTGATGAATTTAATGTCCAATTCGGTGAAATACTGTTCAGAAAACCGTCCATTACGGATTGAAATTGCTACAAAACTGGATGAGAATGGTAATATTGTCCTTACATTCAGTGACAATGGCATGGGAATAGACCTTTTAAAGCACAAAGACCGCATTTTTGGTTTAAATGAGCGTTTTCACAGTCATGTTAATGGCAGTGGCGTCGGCCTGTTTATTACCAAAACCCAGATCACCTCATTAGGCGGTTCAATTTCTGTAGAAAGCGAAGTTGATAAGGGCTCTACCTTTACAGTAATCATTAAAAATGAGCATGTTGTGTAACATCAACATGTGTCATTACTAAAGCGGTTTAACTTGTAGATCTTCTTACTTTTGAATTATCATATTTATTCAAAAACCCATGAAGAAAAATCTACTTATCATTGCTGCTGTTATGGCGGTTGTTACTTTTGCAAATGTAAAAGCTAAAGCGCAAGCTTCACCTATCAGTTCAACTGCTGTTCCCCTGAGTATCGTTCTTGGAGATGCAGTGTCAATCACGATGGAATCTACTCCTGCCGTTGAGTTCAGATATACTACTCCAGCAAATTATATCGGATCACGTCTGGTGAGCAAG